>WLWD01002022.1_pt1:0-87500 | contig 141790 bp, 104 predicted proteins | sample 6712731 | NCBI WGS metagenome assembly WLWD01 (sample SAMN12718690, study PRJNA576275) | sponge metagenome | isolation source: marine sponge | host: Mycale hentscheli | place: New Zealand: South Island, Marlborough, Capsize Point | collected 2014-11-01
GTCCATTGTTGTTTTGGACATTCAAAAGGGTATAGGATGCCATTCTTGGCTAGACTAGCTAGTCTGACTATGCATTACAGATAATTAATACAACAAGAATAGAAAATTAGTCTGTGGAAGACTGACACTGTATGAATTGTTGTTAATGAGGGATATAAAAAGTAAATCAGGGTTGGGCAAAGGAATTTTGTGTGTGGTAAGAATCCGATATTCACTCTGTATTTTTTTTATTCTCTTTAGATATGCTTATGTTGAATTTTTTGACCAGTCGTCTGTCCTTGAAGCTCTAGATTTGAATGGCACTTTTTTCAAAGGCAGAAATATAAAGGTAAGTCATTATATTTTGTAGTATTATAGTCATATTTCCACTTCAAGGATTGATACTCGTGTTAAAAGTGACAGATTTAGGTTTCTATAAGAAATATTGGGATTTTGTTTTCATTCAGGTCAGTGAAAAAGTAACTAACACTTCTGAAATGAGCACTACTACTGATTGCGGTGGCTTCAATAGAGGGTGTGGTTCTAAAGGATTCTGTTTCGAATTCACAGCTAAAGTGAATATGCCATTAAGTCCAAAAGCAATTCAAGAAGACATTGTGATGTAAGAATTTTATAAGAATGATAAATTTAATTAATATAAATTTTCCCTTTTAAAATTACATCTTTAAATGTTAGTCAGAAGTAATTCTGGTAGTTATGCAATAGCTTGTACATTGATAATTGCGGGTAGTAAGCTATTTTCTACGTATATATATGCTATTGCAGGGTCGATGCAGAATGTATTGTTAATGAAGATGCCTAAAACATTAATAGTTGGTCATGATTCATCTCTTATTTCAGATTTTTTAAACATTCATTTGATATTTCTTGCACTTCAGTTTCTCATACATATTGATTTAATTATGATGTTAAGCATACTAGTAGGATTAATTCAGAAATAAGTATTAAAAGGAGGAAGAATGAGTAATAGCTACCTTAAATTAGCTAATGACTTGCAGTTTCTGATTGATGAGGACATCACTTTTGGTAATAAAAGTCTGCTCTCCTTCTTGTGTAGGTACCACTACTTCCACATGCTAACTTTGGCCATAATTATAACTGTTTTGAAGTGGAATTGGCACCATCCTTCACATGACAGCTAACTAAACAAATTTTCGTATGTCAAGCAAACATGTGAAAGAAATAATGTTGGAGTGCCTTTAAATATATTATGTATTGATATAGCTATTGGTAATTGGCTCCTATGTTAAGGGTGGCTATAAACTCCCATGCACTTTTGTTGCTATGGTAGATGGTAGAATAATACTGGTTCGTTGAGGGTGTGGCCATTTTTATTTCAAGCAAACAACCAATGATGAAATACCTGACAGCTCAAGAGATGGTATTGACAGTCATGGAAGATTCTACGGCTTGTTCAAGATATGACTTGAAGGCACTAAATCACAAGTACTGTCGGAGTTCAACATATAATGTTTTCATAGGGTGATAGAAAAATAAATTGTTTACATTCTATAGAGAAAAAACTACAACTTTGCTCTTATCTTTTATTCTATTCATTTTTATTTTGGTCACAAATGATAGTTAGCTACAATGCTTCAGAACAGAAATCTTTTTGTAGGATTGTCAGGTGGAGTGGGTTCTGTATGAGTAGCTACTGAATTTAAGTATCCCAAGCAATTCCATTTTGGACTTTTTGGGCCTATTTAGTATAAGTCTGCTTTTTACTGTGGAATTCTCGCCAAGTAGCAGGATGTGGTTAAATTATTTGCAGCCTAAATCATGTGCTCACTGGGCCATGTTAACACCTACTAGCAGCTGCCTCTTGATTCTTCATCTTCTGGGCTAATTGTAGCAATGTTTGATGGTGCTTGGTTCTCAATCTTTCACACCATTTCTGCTTGATTTAAAATGGACAATTTTTTGACCACTGTCTATAGACACCTCTATTACATTTCCCCCTTCTCCTTCGCCCCAATCCCAACTTGTGGTTTGTCAAGGTTGAAGTAGCTATAGTTGCTAGGCATAGCACCTCTCGACAATAGCTATCTCCTTTAGCTCTTAAGGTTGCAGTTGAAGTGAAATTTAGTTATTTGGTTAAACTACTTGTTGGACAATCTGGACGGTCACGTCCTGCCAGAGAAACATCCTTGCTAAGAGTTGTGGGGTTGTAAGCTCCACAGACGTTCTGGACTTAGTAATAGTTATATCTGCGATCCCGCTGCTTAGTCAAATAGTGACAGGAGACAGCCAAGTCCCAACAACCACAAGTTAGTTATATTTAGTATAATCAAGAAAACTAGGAATAAATGAGTTACAATAAAAGTATGAAAAAGTAGGTAACAAAGATAGAATGAAAAGTGCATGCATTGTAAGTAAACACTGATTATGGATACGAAGTTCGGGGGAATAAAGTTCGAGGGGATAAAGATTGCCGATACCCGTTGAGGTGGCATGTATAAGATTCCAGGCATTCCTAGCAAACCTGGACACAATCCATAGACATGTTAGGTAATATTAAGTTTGAACAGAAGAAATTCAATTATTGCTAAGCTAAGTATTCACAAGCCAACACAGTTTCTACACTGTTTGCAGCAATTGCTAAGCGATTGTCTGACACTGACAGATCAAAACTTTTGCACGAGATGTTTCTTGCAGATATGTGTCATCTGTTGGTACACTGTGGCTATAACAGAACATCAGCAAATGGGTCAACTTCCTTCTTCAAAACTGTTATAAAAACTTTATAGGACCATTTCTTTATAATTGTGGTTACACTTGGTAGTACAGGCATACATATGCAATCTTATTTGTTTTAGTACAAAGGCAACTCACATAAAGCTGGTGTCAGATCTGCCACTAAGAATGTTCATAGCAAGATGGGGCCATAATTGTTCAGTGACAATGGCCCTAACTTCAAAGAAGGAGCTCACAACAAGCTGTAAGGTCTCTACAGATTCCTTGCATCAGGAGCATCTCAAAAGTCCACTTGAAATCCCCTCCTATGGAGAATTGCATCAAGTGGATTTCATTTTCTAAACACACACACACACATATACACACACTCACTCACTTACACTCACACACACACACACACATTATTGAAATTAAGTAGTAAACAAAAAATACAAGCCATGTCAATTAGTAAGGTGGTTTACATTTCTTACTTCACAATATCTAGATTCACAACATTAGTAATTTCCTTTGAACAAAATAAACATCATTATAAAGAAGTCCTTCATCACTTTCCCCGAACTTGTTCCTGGTGGTGATAGATAGCCACTCCAAGGGATTGGAGATAGTTCCAGCACATTATCACCCTGCCTCTAGTGGGGAGGCTGAAAGATTTGTACAAACCTTCAAGAGTTCACTATGCTGAAGGAAGGAAGACTCCACAACTCTCCAGCAGAAGTTGTCATTGTGGTATTGGAACACACCCTCCACATTGACTCCAGGAGTCTCACCATGAGTTGTTTTTGAAGCTGAAGTTAAGGACATGGTTCATGGTTGGGCTTGATACACCCCTCAGTAAAGAACAAAATATACATGACAAGGTCAGGGGGAGGGGAAGCCCACATGCAAAGAAACAGGAGGGAGGCACCTGCTGGTGTGTGGGTGTAATTTACATAAACTTGGGCCAGTGATATATGGAGTGAGTGTAAATGATCAGTCGCTATTGCTGAGCAACTGCTGGAGTACAAAGGGTCCAAAGTTCCAGAAATACCAAGAGTGACTCGGGCATCGTTCCAGTGAGACACCCAGGGACCCAACAGTCAGGTTCTGGTTGTCCGAGGCAATGATGAACAGTCCAGAGGTACGGAACCAGTTTGACAATGTTTGAATCGTCTAGTGCGCAATTAAGCGTAGCGGCTGGTTGCTCAGTATCTGCAACACAACTCGCCCTTGAATGTACCGAACACTGCACCGGGAATGTCGCTTCCTGCGCTAGTGTTCCACTATATGATGCTAGTCTAGAGTGAAGTCAGACAACACCCCAGACGATCGAAGTTGATAGGTTTTGTTATTATATTGAAATGTCGAAGAATGAGATGATGACACTAGGATAAGCAAATGAATAGAAGTAGAGTTGTTACAATATGCAAAGAAGAGATGTGTTTCAATGAAGTAAGGTTCCAGCTCTAGTGGCAAAAAGAGTTGAAGCAGAGTGACTTGATCCTGCAGCTACAACAACTGATATGGACTAAGCAGCTCAGTCCAAGGGGGGTGTCTAAGGGGGGGTGTCTAAGGGGTGGTGGTGGGGGGGGGGGGGGGGGGGGGGGGGGGGGGGGGGGGGGTTACATGTGTTATTGAAGTGTGAATACATGTTTATCAAATGAATGAGGTGCTAATTAATAGTTTACAGTTTTGTGTTATTTGTCCTTGCTTGTTTCACCATCTTGCTTGCTTGCTCCAACAATGTTACTAAAAAGTATAACCTCACCTGCAAGCCCTACAGTCACTTAAGGATCACCTACCAGAAGGATTCACCGGTGAAGAGTCCCAAGATCTTTCTCAGGCTAGGCAGAAGTAGTCTTGACGTCACAACCACGTCCGGGTAGCATGTCTCCTATTCATGCTCGTACTTTCATTGCTTGCCAGGAGTGCTTATAAATAGCCTACAAAAAACAACTTCACCAGTTTAATGAAGTTGAGCAACGTTTTCACCCTCCCAGATGTGATGTTGACGTCACACAGTATACCGCAAGCTTGCTGGAATGTGATAATTGAGCACCTTTTTGGGGTGCTGCTGAACAAGTCGTTGTATTGTATGTTCCCAGACCCTTTCCTTCCCCGCATAGCGGTTACGGTTGGTAAAAGGTCTGGCTACGCGAAAATAAGGCAGAAGCCAGACTGGTACAAACCCTCCTCTTAATTTCAATAGTTACAAGGGGTGTCATGTACTGACTAAAATGTTATCATGCATATATCATGTAGTTCTTGATACAGTGGCGTAGGAAGTTGGGGGCCATATTTTTTTGGTGCAACTTATGATTTCTCACACGAACACCAGGAAACCACATGCCCTTGGAGCCACACTATGATACATTATCGTGATTCATGCACATCATAATGATTGATTAAGTTAACTCTTTGAATACCTAAAACATGGCCCTAATTGAGAGTCCATTCTAGCAATTCAGGGACCATTGAGGCCTAAATGTAGATGATCCATGTATTTAAAAGCATTGTGCAATTTATTAATGACTGCTACAAACTATACCCCTGCACATTCAGGGTTAACAACAACAACAAAAACAAATCACAAACAACAAAATAGAGTGAATGACAACATTGTTAACTAGTTGCAGCTACAGAAGGGGTGGACGCTGTTATGGATGGTGTGGAAGAAGCTAACAGTTTTTCAAGACGTTCAGGATCAGCTTTGGCCTGAATCCATGGATGGTCAAGAACATTCCGCAGTGGGAGTCTCTTGGAGGGAGAATATCTGAGTAGCTGCAGTAGAAAATAAAAACAAAATGTAAAGACTAGACAAAGGATATCCTGTGGCTGCTTACAGCTTTGAACTGACATACTAGGGGCGGAAATGTGTCTACTTAGCCACACCCACTTTTTAAAACCCATACTACTTTGATGCACATGCCTATCTGAGAGTATACTTCACACTGAAAAAAACTCTGATGGGGGAAGAGGAAGACCTCAGCTTGAAGGTGGAGATTCCTGGACCACCCCCCCCATATGAAACCCTGATACCACACACATGTAATGGAAATAATGGCTAACCTTAGTGATGAGATCTCTAGCTTCACTGGAGACATGGGATGGGAAATCAATGTTCACATTCACTATTCTCTCATAGGTCTCTTTCGTTGTCCTGGCTTCAAATGGAGGCTGACCTACCAGAAGTTCGTAGCAGAGAACACCAAGTCCCCAGATATCAACCTACAAATATTACAGCAGCTGAGCAAAAGTTTCATCAAACTAATCATATTCATATATAATTACATTCCATTGCCCATATAAGGCAGAATGCACTGCATCTTCACAAGCAAATGATCACACTTTGACTGAAAGACTTCTATTCTCCAGAATTAGCTATAGTGTTACTTCCTTGTAGGCCATCAAATTATAAATATAAGAGGGGCAAAAACGACTCTTAGATTATAAGATGGGCAATACGAGTATAGACACATTCAAAGACAATTACAGTACTAAACTATTTCTAGGGGGCAAAAGCTGTTCTGTTCTATGTGGCGAATGCAGCCCTGAATAGCCATGGATATGTTACTAATGGCAGTTTAACAGTGTACACACACACACATACATACACATACCCACAGCCTAACATTGAAATGGTTGTATTGTATGATGTAAAGCTAACAGACAGAAACACATGTATTTAGCTTCCAGTTCTATAGAAGTTTCCATTTAATAAATCATAAGCTTTACTTACAGTACTATGGTGAGCGAGCTAGCCTAGCTTGAAGGGGAGAGCTAACTATGAGATATAGTCAGGCGTTTAGGTCTGCTCCAATTATGGCTTGGACCCGCACCTCACTGTTGGGCTGGTCCTTATCTTTATTTTGTCATGACACTTTACCAACTTACATAATTAGTGGAGCGGGAGAAAAAAGGGGCAGTACGTACCACATAAATAAGCAAAAATAAATAAATAAACAAACACTATGGAATCTTGATTGTTTTACCCCTGTAAGTGTCTCGCTCACTCACCAATTAAAAAATCCAATAAACATAACTTGACTAGCTATATCTCATCATGCATAACATGCCACCAACAATGGTAAAGGGTTGGCAAAATATTCAATTTTCGCTTTTCAAACAGATTTTCAACTACAAAAAAGACTCCGCCCACCTTCTCGTCATGCTGCTTATGTTCAACCATCTCAGGGGCCAGGTAGTCTAGAGTTCCACACATTGTGTTGCGTCTTGAAGAGGGGGCGTGTACGGACCAACCAAAGTCGGCTATCTTGATGTCACCTTTTAGACTGACCAGCAGATTCTCAGGCTTTATGTCCCGATGGATGACCTTCTTGCAGTGACAGTAAGCGAAGGCATCTGCTAGCTGTGCAATGTACTGCAACGAATATGACATGTCATCAAATTCTTCTGCCTAGTGCAGACAATACAATACAAACATCTATAGCTCGACATTTTGTTGATTATATTTCTTCCCTTAATTCAACTCGACTGAAATTCAATGAGTGAGCATTTTTAGAACAAAACTTGAGAGGAGTCCAATCAAAATTTTGCAATTTTAGAGGTGTTTCTCATTTTCATGAATTTAATGACAAGCAAATGTCACCATGAAGGTTTTGATAATTTCAGGTGTGTGTGTGTGTGTGTGGCTAAGAGTGAATCCCTACAAGAGTGATGAGCTTAATGTATGGGGAAATTTTATTTTTACAGAATTGAAGTAGACTGCATTGAAATTGGATGTGAACTCAAACCCATTCATATTTCCAAGTGTGTCAAAGGTAAAATCGATCATACGGATAAACTACTGTTTCATCCAATCATAAATCACTAAGACACAAACTCTTTCTGCATACAACTCACAGTGGCTGTTCTTTCTTCTGAGAACTTTTTCTCCTTTTGAAGCATCTTGTAGAGTTCACCTTGTGGCGCATACTCCAGAATGAGGTACACACGCATGTCATCGTAGAAATAGCCGTACAAACGCAGAATGTGAGGATGTCTGGAAATAGATGTGAAGTAAATGGTAATGTGCTCGGGGTTGAGTATTCATTTACTAGGGAAGGAAAGGGGAGGGGCTAGTTTTGATTCAAATCATTGGTGATGTAACATAATCCTAACTTCCCCATAGTGTATCCAAAATATTTCATTTGGAAATTTCAGATTGTCCTCTAGCTATATAACATACCAAGAAAGATGAAATAATTTGAACGATTTTATACACAAAATGTACCAATATTGACAATTGCTGTAATTTAGGTTTGACCTAAACATATCATACTGCACAATGCATGGGTGGGTGGGTGAAAGAAGATGACAAGCTAGGGAGGAACATGGGGGAAAAGACACCCCCCCCACCTCCCCCCCTGTTAAGCTTCTTTACCTAACTGGTTGACTATTAAAACACCTATTCAAGTATAACACATAGATATAGGGTCTTAGTCTGGCATAGTCAGACCCTTTACCTAACCACTACGCGGAGAAAGGTCTGGGGACAATCAAGCACCTTGGTTGTTCTAGAGGAATGTAGTAGTGGTTGTCTAATTACTGTTACGGCGCCCACAGTTTGCTGGACAAGCTGACCTGAGTACAACCACAGAGTATTTGTGCAAGCGCAGCAATCACCTCCACTTTGATAGTTCGGGAACGCGGGATCTGTTATGTACACTTGTGGTAAGATGCCCATTCATTTCACTGAGGGCTACCTAGGAGACGACAAAAATGTTAACTAACCACATCCCAAAATATTGGCTGTAGAACAGCCAAGTTGCATGATTGTCCCTAGACCCTTTCTCCGCGTAGCGGTTAGGTAAAGGGTCTGGCTGTGCCAGACTAAAAGGGTCTTAAGATAAATAGTTTGGTTTAATTATGACCTGTTTACTAACCTTAAATGTGACTGGATTTCTATTTCCCTGCGTAGCTGGTACTCTACTGCAGCCTTTTGGAACTGAGATTTAAACAGGACCTTCAGAGCGACTACAAACTTACTCTTCTTCTCTCTTGCCAAATAAACACTCCCAAATTTACCTAACAGTTGAGAAATGGTAAAAACACTACAAATAGACAAGGCCTACAAATGGTTAAATTAAGCAAGTATCCACATTATTATGGCAAAAAATTGTAATCTCTTAGCCTTACCCGCCCATCATGTCAAAATATTTCAAACTTATCTGGCAAACTCTAACCCTATCAATCTGGAGCTACAAACTTACCTTTCCCCAGTGGCTTTCCTATATCAAAGTCTTCCAGTACCCATCTCCTAGTAGGAGTAGTGGATGCTGATTTTTCAGCTGGCTTGGTTTTGCTCGCTACAGTAGTTTGAGCTTGGGGGATATTTCCAGAAGAACCGAAAGGAAGACGCTTGGCCTATTATCAATATATATGTCATATATAGGAACAAGCAACACGAATAACTCACGTCAGAAGGTTGATGTACAGGATTAGAAGTAGAAGTATTTTCTTTATCGAGTGCTATCCCCTTGACCTATAGCAAATGCAAGCGGCGTTGAAAGACCGTACAATAATCCTGTGATAGTTGCTAACCTGTGAAGTTAGCCGTTCCATTTTGAGCTTCTTTCCTTAGGATATGATCTGGTTGAACAGTGTAAACCTCTTTCTCGCGCACCTTCTGTTTTGGCTTTTTCGAATTTGAATAGAGTGGGTAATTTGTTTACGCATGCGTGTTAAAACCTCAACTCTTGACCTCCTAAGCTAACTACACACACCATCACATCATATCACACACCCGCAAACTAACAGAGGGCGGGGTTTGAGAGCCAAGAACCCTTTACCTATTATAGAAATTGTATGGTGCAAGTGGAACTATTAGTCTTCTGAACTCCATGTAAGATAACTGCAGCATCCATTAAATACATTAATAGCACACGGTCATAAAAATTTATAATTATACATGAGAGTGGTGGTAACAATGTACCTTGTTGCCAGAAGCGCGCGCTTAATCAGAGCTACATCAGCATTACGGACCATGTCCGATACCACACATCTTGAGAGGACCTCGGACAAAGCGAGGGAGAACGTGAGTTGTTAGTACAGTTGTGTTTACTAATATTTTAATGGCATTCATTATTTATAGGTAATTTCAAAAGCAACAGTGGAGGAAATTTGTCGTCTTTCTCCCACAGTTAAAGGATTTACTTTGAAAGTAGCAAATCCTAAGCTGAAGTTTCGTCCTGGACAATGGTAAGGTAACCTTTTTGCTTTACCAGCCAGACATTGTCAATGTCTTCAGTGTGCATGTAGACAGAACGACACCTTACCATTTTCAATATTATTATGAGAGTGCACAAACACAACTTATAAGCACAGTACATCAATACACTGCACCATAAGCAGATAATGACTTACTTTGAATAGATCCATCTTATGTGGAGTATGAGTAGACCCTTTCTTGAGTGTACGTGACCTTCACATGCTACAATGAATTTTGTTCAAAGGGTAGATGTTCATATTTCTGGCATTGAGGTTGTCGGGGGTTACTCCATGACTTCACCTCCACATCAGCTGGACGATTCTTCGAGGAAGACTCTGGAACTTGCCATTAAAGAAAGTCCACACGCTCCCACCGACTGGATGACCAATAAAGTGAGAATTCTCATGTGAAATATGATCCCCTGATAAAGCCTATTCTCTGGTCTGCCTGGACTATTTTTAGCGAAAAATTTGGTTTGGATAGATTATTTTTGGTCCCACCACATTACCTTTTCTTTAGTAAATATAGTCCTGCCAGGTTTTTTTGTTTTGTTTCGTTTTTTTGTTTTGTTTTTTTTCCTTTTTTTTTTTTTTCCCTGACTTTTTTGTGCAGGCATTTGTTTCAGTGTTGATTATTGTATCATAAGAATGTTATAATATACAATTTTGATTGATAATGATGAGTATATATTCAGTGTTCTGTTTGAGGGAGAGAGTTTAGTGTGTAGTCAACTGCCAAAGACTTGTGGACTATTCTAGCAATAAGAAGCCAGAGAAGAATCTGTTGCCAAGAGTTGGGAGGGGGGGGGCAAGAAAAAAAAACAAAAAAAAAAAAACGAATTTGTTCACTTACATACAAAGCGAGTTGTTGGAAGAGCTGAATTAATTTTTGTCAACTGTTTTTAGTTGGTGCAGAAATATTGTTGGATAGATTATATAATTTTTAATATAATTTCTTTCTCCTGTAGTGTTCTATTGGTGACGAGCTGAAAATCCAAGTGGGCGGAGACTTCTGGTACTTCCCCTCCATCGACAAGGCCTTGCCGGAGTTAGTTCTGATAGCAGGAGGTGTGGGCATCAACCCACTGATGTCAATGCTCCTTCACCACATCAAGCTCCAGGCCGAGTCTCCAGTGGCATGTGGCAGGGCACCCGTCCACCTGCTGTACTCTTCTAAAACTGAAGAGGAACTTCTTTTCAAGGTAAGTCTTCTGTTCCCCTTCCTTGCTTATCCTCCGTTTCCCAAAGTTCACACATCGTAATTCTAATAATTGGTAGGACAGAATCAATGAAATAGCATCAACTGCTGGGAACGTGGACGTGCAATTATTCGCTACTTCTGAATCATCAGGTGACACTAATGGAGTCATTAGAGGTACATTTAGTTCGAAAATATTGGTCTTCTTTTAAGTAGTGTACACTTGTCTAGTTATCTTTATAAGCTGTAGACAGTATTTGTAACTGTGCAGGGTTTCATACGGAGAGGGACTGGCCCTAGGATCTGTTCCACCTCCCCCCCTCCCCAGATTTTTGGAAGTTGTTATAGTTAGCAATAGCTAATGTTGAGTTCTGTGAGTAGTAAGATCATGCATGTGACCAAACACTGATCAGTGTGAAGTATACGCTCATATTATAGGCATGTGCATCAAAATCGGTGCAGTTTTAAATGTAGTGGAGTAGGAGACACGCCCCTGTGAACAATCCTGTATGAAACCCTGCAGTGGTTACTCCAAGGAAAGAAAGTGATGCTGTATCCATTATTATCCAGGTCGGCGTATTGTCGAGTCAGACTTGGTGAAAGTGCTGGGCACTGCGACAATGAAAGATGACGTCCAAGTGTTTGTGTGTGGTCCTCCTCCAATGATAGACAGCATGGTGGGCATATTGACAGGGCAGAACTGCAAGCTTTCACCTCATCAGATACACTACGAACAATGGTGGTAGACCACTAACTGTAATCTTAAAAGTTATTCTTATTATACATTGATACAAATAATTAAAAACAAAACAAACAACAACAACAACAAAAAATCCCATCTTGTAGTGCTCCCACATAATGTATAAAAATGGTGATATGGCTTGTCAATCAATGGACTTAGTCTCCTCTTCTTCATTCATTGTATTTTTCTCTCAGTTTCTCAAAGAGTTGCTGCAAAGTTCTGCTCTTGGGTTTTCTTTCTCTCAGCTCTGCCACCAAGCCCAAGGCAGTTCGAATGTCATTGCTCCTCACGGCCGCCTCTATCATGGTGGCATTGAATATCTGTCTCTGGGCCCAACTACCTCCCACCTGGACCAAGTCATGTCTGATGGGGATCATAATCTGTAGCACCTGACAGGAAAGTGTGCGAGAGGGGGGAAAAAATGGAGTGCCAATGGTCAATGCATAAAGTAACCAATGATTTATCACCCTCTATCCTATACAACAATTTGTCAATTTAGTGACACATACCAAAGACACAGTCAACCCTTTACCAGACCCAGTTAATCCTTTACCAGACCCAGTTACCCTGTACCAAACGCAATACTTACTTCGTCGTATTTGCCATTGCCAAAAGCTAACAAAGCATTGCACACGGGAATCCCCAGCTACATACATACACACATACATACACACCAGTGTTTGATACAGAGGGACAGAGGAAGAACACAGGGATCATCTCCTCTATCTCACCTCACCCCCAAAATAAATGTTCCATCCTTAATCTAAATAATCTCTCTACTTGTGTATAAACATGTTAGATGAATTACATGCACTCACGAGACTAATTTGGATTATTTGGTTAATCCATTTGTAAATTGCAGCATGTGTTCACATTTTAAAGTATTAATCCCAAGCCCTCAAACACTAACATCCACCCCACCCACACACACACATCCCTATACACACGTGCAACTATCAAACAAATCTGTTAAATAGCATTCTTTCGTGAGGTTTACAGCAAGATGAACCACATAGGGGAAATGAAGGAGGTGGGTTGTACCAAGCAACAGCCACAGCATTGAGAGAGATGCAGTTAACCTCAATGAGAAAGTTCGACAGATTGCTAATTTAATTAAACTTAATCCCAGGGTCACAACTTTCATAATTTAAAAGAAACGAGTACCTCTTTACCTTTTCATAAGCTCTTTTGCGATGAGTGACTCCGCCTTCTTCTGCTACATACGCCTGTATAGACTGTGAAAAGAATAGATTTATTTACGGGCAATAATTAGTTGATAATCATCTTCTCACTTACCTGTAGCATTCCCTGGGCTAGTTTCATTCTTGCTGCACTCTCTGTGCCCCGCCCTCTAGCCAGGCACATTGTAATGTGAGCTGAAAACCTAATAGAAAGCATTAGTGGATGACTGGCGACAAAAGAGACACAACATTCTTAAAACAAAATAATAATAATAATAATAATAATAATAATAACAACGGAAGCTCTCTGCAACGTAATATATCACTTCACAATTTCTGTCTCAGTCTTCTTTTACTCATTAGATGTTAGCCTGTGAAAGAGAGAGAATACATCTAACGTGTAATATTTGGTTGCAAAATGTCATAACGGCAAACTTTCTGGTATCTCGCGACTATTCCTCAATTACTAGTACAACCAAGAAAGGGCTCAAAATAAAAGGGGGGGGGGGGGAAGCATAGCATGTTAACTAGGCAGATTTGTAGTTGGGTAAGAAGTGCCCAGTATCAACAAGTACTGTTTTCCATGCATTTCTAGGTGACCATAGGATTCTTCCAAACAAATGACAGTCAAAATGGTTCGATTCCCTACCAGTATCTGTGCTTTCATGCTAAAAAAAATAAATTAAAGAAAAAAGAAAAGAAAAAAGAAAAAAAGAAAAGAAACACACACACACACACACACACACTTGCTCACCAAGGTAACTGGTGATTGTGAATCATTTGCTCCATAGCGTCAGTAACCACCTTCCATCTCTCCTCTCCTGGGTCCACACCTGCCAGGTACAGCCTCCACAGCAGGGAGGCTCCATCTAGAAGTCCAAACACAAACTCCACGGAGATCTTGCCCTTGATGACACCATCAAACTCCCGCAGGATTGAGTCCGTGTCCCTGAGGTCTGGCGGAGAGAAAATAAACGTGACTTTAATGTGTATGTTAACCAACGTGAGTATCCAGTGCAGCTGCATCTGAAGGGATATTAGTAGTTGACATCGTACAGAAGAAGTAATAATGCTTGAGGGAACTTACACCAATTTTTATGGATTTTGGGGGGAACAGGGGTTGGGGGAGATGGGAAAAAAAACAAAAAAAAAACAAAGCCAAATGATTCCAGTCCCCCCCTCCTCCCCCTCAACCACTGTGTAATTTGCACAAATTATCCTCACACTTACCTATTTGCCTGCACACACAACACCAACCTCCAAATGTGACCATGCTCAGGAAATCGGGCATAATGCGGCACACGTACATAAACATTGGGAAAAGATCAATATACTACTCTCAAAAATGCTTTAAAAAACTTGTAGGTTGAAATTGCTAGGCATGTTGGCAACAGCTAGTGCTGTAAAACTGGGAGAGTTCAATATCTGGATGTTGACAAATGTGTTGTATATACTTATAAAATAAAATTATTGACGGGAATTTACAGGATTCACGTAGTGCCCGATTTTACTGTGTATTTAGATTGAAGAAGTTTCATTTGAAAAGTAGTGGGGGGGGGGGGGGGGGGGGGGGGGATTAGGAGGACAGCTCTATTTAGGAGGGAGGAAAACTTAGCTTGGGAGGAGGGAGGAGGGGATTTCAGTGTCCCTCCTCCGTCCCCTCTGTACCAAACTTTGCTTACCAAGGTAGTAGAGGCAGAGATGCCAAGTCAAGTGAACTCCATACACTGAGTCTATCCAGTTCTTCTTGGATTCTGTGAAGAACTTGACACTGTCAGCAGCATCCTTGGTCTCTTCCATCACGTGAGCTGTGAAAGATAACCAACATACTAACTCTCTCTCTGATGAAACCCACTGTACTGAGAGACTATACTAGACAATTACATAGCAAGTATCGCAATACCAGTGGGAATTTAATCATTAATTCTACTAGTTTATTGAACAAGCAATACTGTCCCATAGGACGTACAGCTATGACCAACTGCAGCTACTAAACTTAATAAATAAGTTTCTAAGACATAACTTCATCCTGCAACATTCAGATCATGTCAGAGACAACCTAATAAATATACTTTGGTAATAGGGCTAAAGATTGATAAATCAAAAGATTCTGCTTAGTGGAATAACGGAACGAGGTCGGCCCTCAAGCCAACACTAATACTGAGGGTCAGAGTACAAATGACATACGTAAGTCCACACATATATACAAAAAAAAAAAAAAAAAATCTAAAAAAATTTTTCCCTGATTTTCGACTGCGTTACCCCTGATAGTCTCTCGTTTGCCAATTACTGTCAATACTCAAACGAGGGTTTCAAGGTAGTTGACTATTAACCCACTGACTTACCCATTGCATGATATGCAAACGGAGTCACAACGTTGCAGTCCAAGGCTTTCTTTGCCAACACTTCAGCTTTTTCTCTTTCGTTACATTCTTCCAAAGCATAACTGTAACTATAAACAAAACAAAACAAACAAACAAAAAAACGTCCCAAGTGCTTACAAAAACGTCAGTGCATACATATGCCAGAAATTTAAGTTTTAACACTTAAATTTGTATGCCACCTGATCATTACTCTCTATTTCACCCTTTATCTATTTTCCCACCTGACCTGTTTTCTTCTTTCTTTAATGCCCCCTCCATTTATCCTAATCTCATATTACTAACCCTCCCCCCGCCCCCATTTCTTTCCAATCTCACTTCACAACCTCTCCCCTCTCTGTGCCCATTCCTTCCTCTATTTGTCACTCACAATGCCAGTAAGTAGGGATAGAATGTCTGGTCCTCACTCCAGAAGGTCAGGATCCAGGCCATAGTGTCCCTCATCCTCTGGAACTCCCCCAACATAATGAAAGACCGAACCGTGAGGTGGACCCCAGCAGCGTCTAACGAGCATAAGAAATAACCAAACACAGAATACAGTTTGTAGCATACAAAATGTAGCGCCCTTTGCTTGTAAGTGTGAGACTTTCAAATTTGCTCATATCGAGTCCAAGTATGAGACTTGCAAATTAGCCGAGAACATATCAACTCAATGGTAATAATTAAAAAGTACATTCTGTAATACAAAAAAAAAAAAAAAAAAAAAACATACTTACCCTGAGGATATTCTACCAGCATAGTTTGTAAGATGCTCACAGCTTCGAATAAGTCATTGGAAGCGTAAGCATTGAAGCTCATCCTGTAGTACAGCTCTCTTTGGTGCAACGTGGACGCGTCCAATTTATTAACTGCTTCCAAATGCTTCATAACTACGCAGGGTAGACGCTGATTATGGAATCTTTAATACCAAACTATAAGATTTCGGTTACCATTTTGGTCATTTGGAGGATGAAGACTAAATAAGAGGAAGTAACCCTGCAAACACATGCATTGTTTGCCAACTCACAAATGCAACCAACAGGCGGTGACTCACCTGCAAACAGTGAGCTATGACAATGTCATTTTCCACGTCTAAAGCCGCTTGCAGCCACGGAGAAGGTCTTTCCTTCAGGGTGACATAGGCCTCTATACCTTTGTTGAAATTTGCTAAAGCTTCATCACTTCCACAAGTAATTGGAAGACCGGTGATATCTTCTCTGGTTGTCATGATTCCTCAGCCTTACCCACCATCTATCGACCACAACATTAGCCTTCACTACGCTCACCTAACTCACGGTAACGTGTTTACTATTTTAAGGTAAAGGGTCATTAATAAAATATTCTTACCGGTAAAGGTCGTTATCAGGGAAGCACCGACTGTGTGATCAATGATGTTATTACCACAGTGTAAAGGGTCTGTTAAGGTTACGTGAAACTAGGTTCACACTTTGAAAGCTGTGCATACAGAACAGGATTGAGTAGGATTAGTATCAACTGGTACAGGATTATAAACACTTGTGTGCCATACGGAGTCAGGATGAAATACTATCGATTATTTTGCAATCAAGGGAAGTAATACAGTATCATGGATGCACTAATTTGAGCCAATTGTATATAATGTATATATTATATATAATGTACATGTGGTAATATTAGTACAGTAGAACCTCAGAGTTACGTACCCCTTGGGAAATGAGGTGTACATAACTCTGAAATGTACGTAACTCTGAATATAACATTGTACTAAAATATTTAAATGACTAAAGTACTATGAATACAGTATTTCAGATTTATCCATTACTAAAGGACCATTTTTTTTAATGGTGTACCACCGTTGAGTTTTTTTCTGAGTAAACCAGAATGCACGACATTATAAAAATCATTATCTCTTCTGACAATGCACCTCTTCTTCAGGCCACTAGGGTCAGCTGATTCTGCTGAAAACTTATCTATAATCGTCCTGTCTCTTTAGAAATTTGAAAATGTGGACTTTCCTAAGCCAAACTCCTGAACAGCTCCAGCTAAAAATATTCCTTGTTCAATTATTAAACTACTTCTGATAGCAACTCTTTTGCCATTTTGCTGCAGTTCCAATAAATTAAAAAAATAAAAATAAAAATAAATTAAATAAAATAAAATAAAAACCACCGATAACGACCCGTACCCATCGCGATGTCTCTTTGCGGGTTAACCGGTTGTCTGATATTGGATCTATGAAGTTCTACTGTACTATAAAGTAATTAATTTTGGCCTTGTAATGCAAGCCAATATGGGGGCAAACCTTATGCTAAAATTGTCAACTTTGTCAGCTGCCTAATAGTGCATGGCACTATGAGAGCCACTGAAAGATAACTCCACCATTAGGTGTTGACCACACTCCAAATTTTAGTGTATCATTACACACTTTGACTTCAGTGTGCTACTAAATATCACACTTCAAGAAAAAAATATTACTGTACATCTGATAACTAAATTGGTCAAGAAAAAATCTACAATTTTTTTTGTACCTCATAGAAGCTCTCTTACACATGATTAAAATTGATTGATTTTATGAATAATGTGAATGAAATTGTACATGTACTAGACTGGTTTGCTCACATTCTTATGTAAGCACACCACTATCAATAGGATTGTCTCACCATAAAGTACAAGTAAAAATACTAAAGCCAAGTAAGATAATTGGCTATATTATTGCAACGTAGGACTTCGTTTACAATGTAACATATGGCCAGCAAGCAGATGTATCTAAATGAGGAGGCATTGATATTGAACACTCCACTGCTATAGTATAACATTTGACCAATGAAACCTGCTGTAACTAAGAAAAACTTTCAGTCTATTGCTTCAGGCCATAGGGCTATAATGCAGGTGAAGGAAACAAAAAAAGAAGTGAAGGAGTTTGGAAAGGAATTCATCAGGATGCTACTCTTGTCTCTCTTCAGTATTTTGTTCATTGTGCACGTTCAAAGCCTTACCTGCTCTACGACTTGGTTATATTACAATGCCACATTTAAAGGCTGCAGATGTGGCAGCAAATTACGACATGTGGTGAATTGCAATGAAATTTTAAAAGAAGTACAAGTGTTGAGCTGCCATGCAATGACTTACTCTGAAAAGTACAACACAACCATTGTTGGGACCTCCCTTCTCCACTGTGCTTCTAGAGCTCATGGTGATGGGGTTGTGCTTTACAAAACTGTAGATAATGACCCATTAAAGTTGAATAATGTTAGCTGCAGTAAATTTAACAGAGAAGGAACACACTGTGAACGATGTATTGCATATCATTCAATGCCGGTGTACTCATACAACTTGAAGTGTACCGTGTGTGAATTACTCTTCTAACTGGCTGTAATTACTACAGTCCCTTTAACTATTTTTTACTTCTGCTTCATACTATTCCAGTTGAGAGCTACTGACCCAATTATTCACAAATTTGTTGTGTTCTCGCAACTAATAATTATGAACATAATTTTTCCAATAAATATGCTTTTTTATCACCCTGTGAATGAGCGAGAGTACCTTGCATCCATAGTACAGCAATACCCCAAATATTGGAACATAAAATAAAGCTGCAGATGCACGCGCGCTGGTAAATGTACCAAGTATAGCCCATGGTATACGCACTTACAACTGACAACGTGTTCCATAATAGCAAGCAACCAATTGCTTGGTACATAATCATGTTATAGATGTTCTGTTTCTCACATCTGAAAGGCCTAAATATTGCCACGAAGCACGAAGTTACCAGTAAAATCACGCCAAACAGTGAAAAATAGAATTTGTTTGCTGAAACAAACTGCAACAAACCAGAGCAGCTTCAAAGTATGAAGGGTACAACTGACATGTATCTGTATGTAAATCTCTGGGCATGGTTTTATAACTCCTCCATGAAAATATGAAGCGATATTCCATTAAGAGACAAAATAATTCAAGACTTTTTGAAACCAACGAGAAGGATATAGGCAAAGAAGACAAGGAGTCATCAACGCAAAGATAACAATTGCAATCAAACCTAGTGCAAAGTATGGCAAGTGATCATCTCCTAGATACTCCATAGACCCATTGTATGAAGTATATTCAGTGGGTATTACCCTACCATGCTTGTCATAGAAGGAAGCTGGGAAAGAAATGAGGTGAAAGGTCACATTCACAAACTTTGCATTGGAGAGCAGCAGGAAAGTGGCAAAGATGTCTACCAAAGAAGTGCGCACATTCCACTGCTTGTGAAATTTGCTGAGGAGGCATCGAAATGGCTTCATTATTACGCTAACCAACCGATACGAATTGTGAAGCCTCATGAAAATATAACTGGCGAGGATTAAAAACAAAGGGTAAATGGCAACAAAGTAGTCAAGTGCTAATGGCTTTGAACATGGATAATTGTGGAGTTATACAGAAAGGTTTGTGGAGGAAACGCCCAAAGTCAAGATTTCATATTCCTAACAGGGTATATGTGACAAGTTTGAGTTGCCTTGAAAAGTAATTACCGTCGCTCTCAATGTCTTCGTAAATGAAATAACCGGATAATGGGTTACACCAGATCATGTGATACGGGAGAACGAGGAGAGCGATGAGACATCAATCTTATTAAACAAAACAATTTAAATGTAATATTATTGGGGGGAAAATGATTATTTAGAGTTACAGTCGAACCTCCCTACAACGGGACTCCGAGAAGCGGTCAGACTCTCAACAACGGTCAGACCGTTGGGAACGGAGTATTTTCTGCATGTATGTAATGAATTTTTTGACTCCAAGTAACGGTTGACTCTCTACTCTGGACAACGGCCAAGTTGTGTGCCCAAAACATAATGTCTTGTACAAAATTTACTTCTTGGGACGGCCAGTTAGCCACACCCAACTTATTGATGCCGCCATTTTGCCTAGCCTTTCAATTTTAGCTTGCCACGCCTTACTAATTTATGACTTGTGTACTAAATGAATGCTAATACTAATTTTACATTCATTACAGATGTCCCTCTATTAATAATTCATTAACTAGTTCTCTCATTCGGCAGACATAAACAGGTGGGCCGAACAGGCGGTAGATACAGGGCACGTCCCCCACAATGAACTTCTGTATAAACTTTGGCTAACTGGCATTAAGTGTACTTGGACCTCTGCTTTTTCTTATTTATGTTAACGACATACCGTCTCTCTGCTCTTTTTCGTCTGTGTTTTTATTTACTGATGATGCCAAACTTATTGCCTCTCTAAACTCTGCAAGTGAGAATTTAGCTCTTCAAAAGGATCTTGACAATTTATTGTCATGGTGTCAATCTTGGAAACTTTCTTTAAATACTTCTAAATGTGCATACATGAACGTCTCCCTATCATCATCTACTAACAACAATTACACCATCGATAATGATACAATTAAAACAGTGACTCAACAGAAAGATTTAGGTATTTTAATCTCTGATATATAGTTTATCTTGGTCTGTCCACATCAAAGAAATATGCAGCAAAGCTTATCGGTCTCTGGCAAACAATTCCTTGCACATCATCCATTAACATTAAGAAGTCCCTCCATCTATCACTTGTAAGATCTCAGCTGACCTACTGTTCCCAGCTATGGTTTCCCAACAAAATACAAGACATTATCTTATTGGAAAGAGTTCAACGGCGTGCAACTAAATACATTTTAAATATTAAGAATCCGTCTGATTCATTTAATGTATTTAATCACGTTACTTTTCATTCTCGGTCCACAAGATCTTCATCTAATCCAAAAAACTCCGAAATAAGGTCAAACTCTCTACAAAGGCCAAAGGGTTCGTCCCCATGCATGGCTGTTGTTCGGAGGTTCGACTGTATATACAAGATAGTCATTCACTATAAGATGTTTGTGAACCTCATTGTCTTCATACTATATGACTTAATTTTGCTGTTGTTGTTTTTCAGATATTACACTATGTAACTTTTTTTTCTGAAAGGTCAATCAAATGTGTTAGCTCCAAATACCAAAGTTAAGAGTTTAAGGTTAAATTTACCACAACCAATAGCTTTTCTCTTAAAATCTAAAACAAATTATTATTATTATTATTATTATTATTATTATTATTATTATTATTATTATTTATTATTATTATCATTGTTATTGCTGTTGTTGTTGTTGTTATTGTTATTATTGTAGCTATTATTGTCATTATTGTTGTTATTATTGTCATTATTTAGTTATTATTGTCCCTGTCATTATTATTGTCATCATTATTGTTGTTATTATTATTATTATTATTATTATTATTATTATTATTATTATTATTATTATTGTCTGGGCCTCTCCATGACCCAGAGCGTTCAGAAGCCTCACCCACCTAGCCACACTTCCCTGGATGCCTCAAGAACAAAGGCCACGGACATTGAACTTTCATCCATGTACTTTATCATTCCCACATTCATTTATTCAAACCCTTTACCTACTTCCTGTTATATAAAATCATCGATCCTTTTGTAATGTTCATTCCATTTAAGTGCTGTACTCATAATTATTACTATTGAGAGATTATTATTGGCCTTTAATCTTGGTTGCGCATTCTCACGCCGCCACTGCAGACAGTCCCCTGCAATCGCGACGTGGACATACTGTCAGGGTGAGAGGTTGGCCTTGTGCTTTCCTTGCGCGCGCATTCGAGCTAAAGTAAGTGGTGGCTAGGTAGTCTTCCTGGTCCTTCGATATACTGCTCGAAGTCCGACCTATTTTGCGTCTGGCCAGTTTGTGGGATTTACGACCTCATGAACATATGGTCCTTCGAGCCGGATTTCCAAAGCCGAATCAACGACAGCTCTCCGGTCGACGAGACGAAGAAGCCCTTTACCAAATTCACCATCTACTATCAACTATCAACGTCTACCTCCAACTTCACGGGGCAGGAAAGACAAGTCATTGTTGTTGGTTTGTTATTGAGCGTAAAGATTTCACCAAATTAGATTTCACCTTAATCTCGCTCAGTAACCTTCTGGCACAGTGATAAGTCATGTCCCTAGCCTAAGATATTCGGAATATATCAGAACTTACCGATATAGAGTCGGTCAAAGCCAAAAGAACAAGTCGACGTGGCCAGTTGACCAGGACGAAAAGAAAGCTGGAAGCTTTAGTCAAAGAGAGGAATCTAAGGGAAATTCCCTTGAGTGATCTGCAAGAACTGCTTCCTACCTGCAAAGAATCTAGATCACTGCATGAAGCCCTGCAACAACGGTATGATGACCTACGGGATGCCACACCTGGCCTCTCAGAGGCTGACCGAGCTGAAGAAAGGGATAAAGATGAAGACATTTTAATGAACTATGATGACCTTACAAGAAACCTAAGTAAATGGGTACAAAGGGTCTAGTTATACCAACGTGGGGTTATCTTATTTGATTCACTTGATTCTTTCCAGGAATTAGGCGCCCTATCCTTGCCTGCCATTATGGATGATATCAGTTGCCACAAGAAAAGGGTCACAGAGTTTCAGACAGAATCGATGGACTTTGCTGATGATGCTCATTTATCTCCTTTGCGACAGAAGCTGCAAGAGGCTGTGCGCACCATCAATGTTCGCCTTGTGACAGAACACGAAAAGAAGACGTCTGACTCCTCATCAATGTCTAGTCCAGCTGCTGCACCCGTTCCTCACATAGTCAGTGCTGCCAAGCTTAACATCGAACTCCCCAAGTTCTCGGGCAAGCCAACCGAATGGACAGACTTTTATGCTCTATTCACAGCATCTGTGGAAAAACGTGGTGCAGGACTCTCAGATCCAGAACGCTGCTGCCTCCTTCTAAATGCCATGGTTACAGATGAAGCAAAGAAGATTGTCCACTTCTACCAATCTGGCTCAGACAGCTATAATGCATCCCTCAAGGCACTTGCAGATGCTTACGGTCAGCCCCAAATGATTTATCCACACCATGTCAGAGCGCTACTTGCTCCTGATCGTTATACATATGATCGACGAAGCCTGCGATTTATGAGAGAGACCTTTGAAACCAATATGCGAGGAATCGATCGAATAAAGGGTGCCACCTACCAGCAGTTCCTTGCGGCCATCCTAATGGATAGATTTGATTCACAAATTATGCACGAATGGACATCACACGCTGCAGACTCAACCACACTTCCAGAGATCAAAGATATTTTGGCATTCTTCCGCAAGAGAGAATTCAGCCTTCCAGATGATCCAACAGCTGACAAAGTAACCAAAACACCAAAATCTACCTTTGCTCAGTCCAGGCCGAAGTCATCTCATCCAGTTCTAAAAGTTCAAACGTCTAGTGTGAAATGTCCTCTTTGTGCTTCTAATCATTCTCTGTCTCGATGTCCGACTTTCTTGTCCTATGATCCCATGAAGAGACAGCAGGTTGCCAAAGAAAAGCAGCACTGCACAAACTGCCTCTCACACAATCACTATCATAAGCAGTGCCCATCAACGTTCAATTGTCGCAATTGTAACAAGAGGCATCACACTCTCCTCCACAGAGATGCCAATCCTTCAACATCTCAGTCTCCAGCACCTCAGTCTCAGTCTTCAGCACCCCAGTCTGAAACCCCTCCATCAGAGTCATCTCGTGTCTCAGCTGGTGTAGCGACCTCAACGTCGAGTATCATCGGAGCTCAGCAGACATCTGCTCCTCAGCCAGGTCTACTCAATACAGCTATTGTCGATGTCATCAATGGTCCACGCACTCGAAGAGCACGAATTGCATTGGACCCTGGAGCATCTGTCTCATTGATGTCCGAGAGTCTTGCATCGAGTCTCAAATTGAAGCGACACCCCCACCGATTTATAATTGACGGCATACTCGGAGATGGACAATCAAAATACTTGAAGTCTCTATTTTCGGATGAAAGTGTAACATTCAAATTCTGTGTGGTACCTAAAATTCCAACTGCCTCTCCTCCTAAAAATCCAAATGCCATCCTGAAAGACCCTAGTGTAAAGGACAAAGTACCTATTGCTGATTCCTCGCTCGGTGGTAATCTGGATGCACTCATTGGGTCTCTCGATGTCATCAGATGTCAAAAGGGATCTCCAGTAAATTCTCAATGTATGAAAATCTCAGCCACTCCCACCATCTTTGGCTGGACAGTAATCGGCCCCCTCGACCATTCTGACTCCAAACCAGTCCTTAAAGTTGAAGCCAAAGAAGATATCCTTCATCATCAACTACAATTACTCTGGGAGTTTGATCGTCTCCCTGACATACCAGTTATTTCATCTGAGGATGAATTAGCACTGCATCACTTTGAAGTCACTCACGAAATTCAGCCTGATGGCCGCTATGTCGTCAGCCTCCCTAGAGTCAAAAATCCTCCAGAGCTAGGAGAGTCACGATCAATTGCCCTTCGACGCTTTGTCCAAAATGAGCGATCCTTGCAACGAAAGGAAAAAATTAAGCAATTCAATGATGTGATTGAAGAATACTTCACTCTGGATCACGCGGAACCAGTACCGCCCAATGAAACCAAGAAAACTGGAACCACAGTCTACTACATGCCGGTCCAAGGGGTCATCAAAGATTCATCAACCACTACTAAACTCCGCGCAGTGTTTGATGCGTCTTCCCCATCAAGCTCAGGCATTTTTCTTAATGACACGCTCCTCACCGGTCCAAGTCTCTACCCACTACTCACTGACATTATTCTCAGATTTCGTCTACACAAAATAGCCTTTAGTGCTGACATTGGGAAAATGTTTCGTGAAATTGTGCTCCATCCGAAGGAAAGAGATTTACACCGTTTCTTGCACAGAGACAAGTGTGGACAGATACGAGATTTGCGGATGAAGAGACTGACATTTGGCGTAAAGTCATCACCATTTTTGGCCACAAAGGTTATTCGTCACCTGGCCGAATCCAGCCATGAGTCTCATCCTCAAGCTTCAAATGCCATTCTGAACAGTTTTTACGTCGATGATCTTCTTTCTGGTGCATCATCTATCTCAGAAGCCAAGAATATTCAAGAAGAACTTTGTGATCTGCTTAAGTCTGCAGGCATGAATCTCAGAAAATGGAGGAGCAACTGTCTAGACTTTCGAAACTCCATCCCTCAAGAATTACTCGAAACAGCAGATCTACAGTTACCATCTCCACTTGACTCTACTAAGGCCCTGGGTATGCACTGGAATGTAAAGAATGATGCTTTTCACATTTCTGTGCCATCAGTAGACAATCAACCAATTACCAAAAGAGTGGTTGCTTCTGTCTCTGCTAAGGTTTATGATGTCCTAGGACTTTTCGCTCCAGCAGTAATTCCATCCAAAATACTTCTTCAAGAACTCTGGCAGCTCCAACTCAACTGGGACACGCCGATTCCTGACCATCTCGAACAGAAGTGGCATGCATGGGCATCTGAGTTGTCTGCCATCTCCAACAAGCCAGTGCCCCGACTAGTGGTTAAGGAAAACAATCCAATCATTTTCCAATCGTTGCATGGCTTCGCTGATGCCTCAACTATGGCCTATGCGGCGGTGGTCTACCTACGCTCGGTGCATCAGAATACAACAATCTCCATGTCGCTCATTCTCTCCAAGGCTCGAGTTGCTCCACTTAAGTCTACAACCATTCCACGGCTTGAGTTAGTTGCCGCCCATCTTCTATCAAAGCTTCTTCTCTATACTTCTAAAGTATTGGAGATTCCCATGAATCAAGTTTTCGCTTGGACTGACTCAGCTATCGTGCTCTGCTGGCTGAAGAAACCTCCTGCGGTCTTGAAGACATTTGTGTCACATCGTGTTGCAGCTATCCAGCAGTCAATTCCAGCAAACAATTGGCGTCATGTGTCTTCCAAGGATAACCCTGCAGATTTACTCAGTCGTGGAATGTCAGCCACACTCCTATCCAACTCCAAATTGTGGTGGGAAGGCCCCACTTGGCTGAAAGAATCTCCACCTTGCTGGCCGAAAGCTCGCGTCCAAGTAATGAAAGTCATCCCAGAGACCAAAATTCCAGTGACCGTTGTTATTTCATCTCCACCGCCAGACTTCATCTGGAAAAAGTACTCATCATTCAGTCATCTCACAAGGATTATTGCTTGGATCCATCGATTCATTCACAATGTCCGAAAATCTAAAGTCGATCGCGTTCTAGATGGTGTGCTGACCTCAAAAGAAATAAACTCCTCCAAGATTCTTCTCCTTCGTCGAGCACAGCAAGATACTTACTCAGATGTCTTCAACATCTTCACAACCAATCGAAAGCTTTCTAAAAATCATCCTCTGTGCAAGTTCGACATCTCCCTAGACGCTGATCGGCTCCTACGCATTAGTGGAAGAGTTAGACAGTCAGTGAATTCTGCAAGTCCAAAGGTCCTAATCCCTCTCTCCCTCAAGTCGTCTCTCACTCGGTTATTTGTCTCAACCTGTCATACGGAGTATTCACATCCTGGTATCTGGACTTCGCTGGCCATTCTCGCTGAGTCATATTACATCCCCAACCTACGAAATTATCTGAAGAAAGTTAGTCGTAATTGCTCAATTTGTCAGAAAGCTTATGCCAAGCCCCTCTCTCAGCGCATGGGACTTCTTCCAGCGTCTAGAACCACTCCTGCTCCTCCCTTTCATGTAACCGGAATTGACTTTGCAGGACCTTTCCAAATTAAGCAAGGCTACACCAGAAGACCAGTTATCATCAAAGCATATGCATGCTTATTTGTGTGCTTCACCACACGCGCTGTCCATCTCGAATTGTGCGCGGACTTGTCTACAAAAGAGTTTATGGCTGCACTTCAGCGCTTTTGTGCCAGAAGGGGAACTCCAGCCCATATCCACTCAGATAATGGCACAAACTTCCAAGGCGCTCGGAATGAAATTCAAGAACTTCAGAATCTGACTTTAGCCAAGTCTACTCAACAAGCCATATCTCACTTCGTCACAAAGTCTGGTATCCAATGGCACTTTATTCCCCCCAGGACTCCGCACTTTGGAGGACTCTGGGAGGCTGGAGTCCGAAGTATGAAGACGCTGCTTCGCAAGCTAATTGGTCCTCACATCCTCACCTTCCTGGAACTTACAACCATCCTCACAGAAGCCGAAGCTGTCATTAACTCTCGCCCTCTCACTCCAGTTCAGGCCACAGAGGCTGATGACCCCCTTGTGTTGACTGCAGGGCATTTCCTTATTGGGCGTCCATTGAAAGCACTTCCTCAGCCAGAAGTTGACAACACCTCAAAGCTCTCTTCTCTACGACGTTGGAACCTTGTGCGCCGCCTGAACCAAGAACTCTGGATTGCCTGGAGTAGCTGCTACCTTCAGTCCCTACAAGCACGATCAAAATGGAAGCGACCTACATACAATTTCAAAGAAGGAGATGTGATCATTTTAAAGGATGACTTGCTCAAGCAGAGAAGCTGGCCACTAGCTCGAGTAACAAAGACATATCCAGGAGATGATGGACTTGTACGTGCCGTTGACTTAAAATGTCAGGACAAGATATTTCGCAGAGCTACCAACCGACTGGTCCTCATCGTGGAGGACCAGCCCCGCCCCCCCAGTATGTCTGGGCCTCTCCATGACCCAGAGCGTTCAGAAGCCTCACCCACCTAGCCACACTTCCCTGGATGCCTCAAGAACAAAGGCCACGGACATTGAACTCTCATCCATGTACTTTATCATTCCCACATTCATTTATTCAAACCCTTTACCTACTTCCTGTTATATAAACCCATCGATCCTTTTGTAATGTTCATTCCATTTAAGTGCTGTACTCATATTACTATTGAGAGATTATTATTGGCCATTATTTAACTTTAATCTTGGTTGCGCATTCTCACGCCGCCACTGCAGACAGTCCCCTGCAATCTGCTAGTAAAGCGACGTGGACATACTGTCAGGGTGAGAGGTTGGCCTTGTGCTTTCCTTGCGCGCGCATTCGAGCTAAAGTAAGTGGTGGCTAGGTAGTCTTCCTGGTCCTTCGATATACTGCTCGAAGTCCGACCTATTTTGCGTCTGGCCAGTTTGTGGGATTTACGACCTCATGAACAATTATCATTATTATGATTATTATTGAATCAGCTGGGACTGGTAAACTAGGGCACGTATCCCAGAAAGTTATTGTTGATAAACCAAGCTTATATAATGGCAGGGCATCTAAGAACTTAACTAAGCCAATTAATAGTAAACCTAACTAAATGTTTTACATGATACACGTATTGAAAAACTACTAAGCACTAGCAAAATTTTCAGAGAGAATTTGGAGGGAAAACAACAACAACAACAACTAAAACTAAGTCTTTAAACATTGTGTTTGTTTTGTTTTGTTGTTGTTTTTAATTGGAATCTCCAAACCAAAACAACACTGCCACAAAGGCAGTCCAGAAGAGCTATTTGCAAGGAAAACCCCTAGCAGACATGTAGGCCCAAAAATAGTTGGGGGGGGGGGGGGGGGGGGGGGGAGGGATTACAAAATCAGGGGTTTGCCGCGACACCCAGGCTCACTCGCCCCCACAACGTCATACAAGAGGTACAGTTTAGCTATGAGGGGAAATTATTTTAATTTACTTTAATGCTCTTGAGATTAAGCCTGGTATGAATAAATCTTGTGCATGAAAATATTGAAATGTATTGGCGACTGATTCATCATGCTCATATTTCTTTAATGAAATAAAATTCCATACTTTTTATTAAAGTTTTATGATAATGATGGCAATGAGTGCAGGGAAAAAAAGAAGTTTCTTGTATTAGGTTATTATGAATATGATTATTGTAAGGACATTTTTAGTTTTTTCTATTGATTCATAATGTGTCCAATTTGATACTGATGATGAATGCAAGAAAAGTCTTATTTTCTAATTTAATGTTCAAAATGAGTCCAATTCGACTTCATGTGGCTGGAGGAGGGATTTGCTGGGTCCATCTATCACACTTATGGTACTAGTGGACACATCTCGACCGAAGTCAACTATATCAATCATTTTATTATCGCTGTTTTCTTGCATGATGACAGGCATCTCTCCACGGTAATTGTTCGGGTTTTTTTTCATGATAGAACGAATACGCGTAATCGCATGGTATCCAAGCAAAATGACAAATACGAACATAGATGATCCAATAGATATGGACACTGCCAAACTTTGGTTTCCTCCTGAATTCTTGTTGTATAGTGCCACCGAAGACAGTACAGCAAGGTTTAGAAGGAAGAAAGTCTCTAAGCAAGATAGAATCCATAATTTGCTGTATACGCCACCTTTCTGCCAGACTAGAGCAATCAAGAAGGAGGAGATGAGACTCATGGCTATCAAATTGACACTTGTGTCTCCGAGGACATTGACAGCAGCCACAAGGAGAAGGAGAACCCTGGCCAGGAGCAGAAGTCCCGGCCACCATCTGAGGTTGCTTTTGAAGGGTCCAAGATACGCATCATAAAGTGGCTTCAACTTGTACACCCAAACAAACATTCTGTGCTCCGACTTGGAATGAAGCCACTGACCTAACAAAATTGCCAATGTGTATGGCAAGATGATGCAGACCAAACAGAGGCATGTGAAGATGAAGAAGTATATGTGTTTGCCTTGCAGAAAAGAAATGTTTCCATCGGGTAGCCACACAGCAAACCTGCTTTTCTCACTCTCCACAAAGGTAAAAGACAGTCCAGTTATAACGGCTCGCTGGAGTTTGGTGTAAGAAAGAAGGAAAAGGGTTGCCAAAACCTGTACGATGTTGCGGCCGCAGATGCGGTTGACAGACTTTGAGTACCGGCTCATAACAATTATAATTCCTACAAGTAACCACAGGTAAAATGGGAAGACAAATTGAAGCCAAGCACTGGCATACGCGTCCAAGCCATCGTAAAAGCATGTCTCTATGCCCAAGTCAAGGTTCATCCATGCCATGACAGTGTAAAAAACTCCATGGTCAGTGCCAGGTGGGAAGAGAGAACTCGTGTTGATGTTTATGATGTTAAAGTAAAACAGAAGTCCGTTCACGACACCTGATGCTACGGTCATGTCTGTTAGTATCAAAAAAGCAATCAAGAGTATTCCTGCCAGAGCAAACAGAGGTATTAGTGCGAGGTAAGAATTTGAACACTTCCTGCACTTTGAACTTCCAAGCACCAAGCTAAGCCCCTTCTTGCACTCTCCACACAGCACGCCTGTGCGATTGTTGGAGCACTGGCTGTCTGGCATGCTCAAGAGGAAGCTAGAATTGGAGTCACAGTAGTCGTACGGGCAATGGTGATGAGTTAATAATTGCTTTGTTTTGGAGGTGTTGTCAGATGGTATAACCAGTGGTGACCCTGTACCTACCCATGACTGAGGCTGCTTTTGAAAGGTCAAAGTGTCAATGCTACAGTTGACCCGAAGCTTGGCAAGGCTGGCCGCACACTCGCAGATGCTTCGATCTGAAAGCTCAAATCCAATTGGACAAGGCAGAAGACTGACATTAACGTAAATGGGTATTCTGAGGGTTTCTTGGATCAGTTGGTCGTGTGTGTAACGATAGTCATTGAACTCTAAGTATGTCCGCAAGCTTTCCAAAGACTGAGTATCTTCCTCGTCTGCTGTTATCACCATTATTTCCTTTGCTCTTGGAGAAAAAATGCTGTACGTGAGCTCGGAGCACTGCCTAGTTCCTTCTTGCACTTGCATTTCATGAGGTAACTTGCCAGGCCCTGCATTTTCGAGGCTAGTGTATATAGCCCCAGGCACGCCCAGAGTGAAGTTTTCGTAAATCAGCTGCCCAATGGCAAGCAGAGGTAGAGTAAACTTTGCTCCTGGATAGGTTGTGATATTTTTAATATATTTCACGCAGTCTGGTGCGCCATTATAGCAGTGGCAGATTCTTTGAGACTGTGAGGAGAAGTCTGGAGTACCCTCTACTGTTTTAGCAATTTTCAGCATTGCCTTTGCAGCATTCCTGGTCCCCATCTGGCATAAGTTCAAATTTCCTCCGTACACGTCATTTCCAGACAGCTTTGCCGTATTCTTGATAAATGTCAAATATACCTTCGGATTATTGTAATCAGCAAATTGTAAGGCACACTGGGTGCTTGCTAGGGCCTCGGTAGTCGCTATATACATCCCTCCGCCGCTGTTTGTGGCGTGATTCCGTTCAAATTGTGTTCTAGAATTGGGCTTGAGGTACAGAAATGCTCCCTTATACAAAGCCAAACCAGCTCCATATGAAGCAGTGTTTCTCTTGAACAAATTTAGATTTCCAAAATAGACGTTGCTTGACTGTAGCAGTAGTCCACTTCCAGCATTGTATCGGAATTCGCAATCTTCAAAAGTGTTGTTGGGCATATCCAGAAGTTCAACCACGCCCCTCTGGTGAACTAGATATGCTGTACTTGTGTTGTTGAAAAAAGATGTGCGTATAACTTCCAGCGCAATGCCCTTAGGTTGCTGTCCGGCCTCGTTCATTGTTGAGGCTCCTAAGCCAACACTCCTTCCACCAACATTATTCTTAATGGTACAGTCCTGGACAACAAAATTGTGAGTAAGTTCTTCGAATATCAGTAAAAAGTAAATCGCGTCAGAGACAATTCTCTCGTATGGGTATTGTGACAAATGTCCGATATTGTCGGTGAAAATTGAAGTCAGAATCTTCACCACAACTTTGTTTGAATTAAATCCAAATCCTTTTATCAGAGCTCCATGCGTATAACTGAATCCCGAACTTCCTGCATTGTACACAGTATTGTTCTTAAACCAACTCTTCTCTATGAAGATGTTGTTATCACTCATTGACGTGGATTGTACGCTAATTCCAGCTGTTTTTTTGGCGCGATTGTTTGCTATTTTGGCATCCCTGAAATATATATTCACCGTAAATGTGGATTGATACAACAAAAGGAGTACACCAGTTCCATCACATTTGTAGTTCGCCAAGCAGCTGTTGTCTGTAAAACTGGATTGCAAGAAGTCAATGTAATTGGTAGCATGTGGGGATGAACTGCGGTCATCTGTGTACGTGGCACATAAACCCCCACCAGCATTCATATTACTGAAAGAGGAGTTCGTAATTGAAGACTTTCCAAGAATGTTGAGACATGACACTCCGTAGCCGTAGCCATTTTTTACTGTCACATAGGTGAGGCTTACATCCCACGAGCTTGATATAAAAATGGAGGTGTACCATTTGTAGCCAGTGTACCTGTCCATTGCAGAAGTTCTCATTCCGCAGCCAGAAAATTCCAGGTTGTTTATCTGAAGACCTTGTATGTTACGGAACGAAAACCCGAATTCTGCCCTGGTACACACTAAACGAGGCCGAGGTAGTCCTAGTCCTGAAAGAGATAAGTTTTGAGCATTTTCAAAGGAGATCACAGAGAATACGGTGTAGTTTCCAGGGTGGAAGTTTAGAGTTGTGTTGGGAGTCAAATTTCTTGTGCCATTTGACAGTATTAATTCTGGCAAAGAAATGCAATTGGCTTTGGTACGAGAAATGCAGATGTCTAGTCTGATAGCAGAAGATTGGACAACCCACAAAGATGAAATAAGTATGAAAAATCCAACAGCTTTTACAAGCGAAGTAGTATTCTTCATTGCAATTTCACTATCAGAATGAGACTGACTAAAAATGATTTCAGATTTCTTCTTTTTAAAGTCCTCTCCAAGTAGAGGGGAAAGTCCTACAATTGCACTAAAAGTTTGAAGTTGTGGCTTTCCTAGCTAAATACAAACTAATTGCTTTTAGTAGCTATGGCTATATTTGATTACTACCTTGTTGACATAACCTGTGATGTGCTTGGTGTTGTGGCTGTTGATGTGGTCAAGAAATACTTAAATGAAAACATACAGATATAAGAAGCCACCCAATGGCTACAAACCTCTCTGATATCATCTTTGATGTCAGCTAATTAGAAAGTGTGGCAAACTTCATTGAATCAACAGAACTAATGGAATAAAAAAACATCATCAAACCATCATAAGAAACTATATACTTATCTTATACATTGAGTAGTGAGACAAAATCATTTGTCTTGCAATCACTTTCTCCCCCATCACAAATCAATTAGGGTACTTTTTGAAGACATCATGGGAGACAGAAGTAGAAATGAGATAACCCACCCACCTTCCTGTGGGATTTATCTAAGGTTTCTATCTAATGGGTTGCCTTGGAAAAAGTGTGACAACACATTAAGCTGGAAGAATGGGTTGATCTCCACAACTAAACACACCCAGTTAGATTCTTAGTGAATATATAAGGTCACACTGAATTCTTCAACATTCCATTTAAGCAATAGTAAAGTGTTAATCTTGTGATAGAAAATTAATGTCATAGTTCAAATGCTTCCTAGGTAACAAAAAACAAAACGATATCACCATTGGAAGCTTACTGCTTTTAAAGTTGAAAGGTAATGTTGTTGTTGTTGTTGTTGTTGTTTTTGTCACCAGTGATTAAAAAATTGCCTCAGGAGGCACATGATCAGAAACCAGCTGCTATAACTTTCTATCATTTAACAGATAGATCCAGGTCAGAGCTGGAGACTAGAAATAAGGCAATTGGGATAATGAAATGCTTACATTCCTTTTCTTTTGTTTGAAAGACGCTCCATTTCTAAACTTATAAATAATGTGCTTGAATATACTGTTTACTCAATTCTTGTGCACAATAGACACCTGCTTTCCTCACTGTCCTGTTTTGACACCAAACAAGTCATAACATCAACATAGTAGCTAGTGGGGAAAGTCCTAATCAGAGACAACACAATGGCATTCCAGTGATTTTGTAGCATTAATTCTTTCTTACACAAACACACTAGAACACATAACTGCTCTCCTTATTCTTTACATTTTTTGACACCTTGAATAAAGCAGATAAAGGGCATAAAAGGCATTAGCAACTATAGCTATTATGAGGCAGGAATAAGAAAGGTTTGCCTGAATACCATGAAGAAAAGGATATTTCAGTTACAGTATTAAAAAATTTGCTTGATTTAGACATTAAAAAACATTCATATTATGTTTCAGTGACATTCACAATGGCCAAAGAAAAATAATACTTGCTGCCAGGGATCAAAGTCAAGACCAACCCCTGTTTCTATGAACCTTAAATTTTAAAAAGAGACACGACTTTATTTTAGGCTATTAGCTACGTATTTGTAGTATGGTGGTACGCGCGCTGGTGGGTAGGCTTGTAGGTACCAGAGGTGTGTATGTACAGTAAAGCCGATCGTTCGGTGATGGATTGGATGGTGTGCGCATTCTAAAACGACCTTTTACCTAACCAGAATTTGTCCCGTACCCCAAAGCGTGCGGTGTGTATTTTACTGGTAGCAACACTCTACGTTTGTGTCCAGCGGAACGAGGAGAGCAGAAAATAGAAGAAGCTAGCATGAAATTATAAGGTGCAGCAATTATTTCAATTGTTTATATTTTGTTGATTAAAGACTGGCAAAACCTAAATATAATAATATTTCTGTTTAGCTATCAGCTCACTAGCTAGCTTCTGCTAACTGACTAGCTATAGTGATTCCTATGCAAACTAGTTGTGGTTTAGTTAGACTGTCTTTTCAAAAACTAATAATGTAGCCCTCAGAAACCCACAAAAAGTATTTATATCCTATGTATCCCCGCACATCTGTAACTATTCACTCCTTGTTTATAAGTGATGCAAAAATTTAGTCATGTCAAAGACTAGACAAGTAACATTAGGCTGTAATAATATGGTTGCTAGTCTCGTGCAGAGACTGAAACCTATAATTGTGCATCGTAAGTGGACTAGCTGGCGGTTGTTGAGATAGCATGAATGGTTGGCGGAGGAAACGTGGCTGCACCAATGAATGAGGTACATTGTTCATAGAAATGGCTTCTACATGCGAACACTTTTTAGCCTCTGGGCGAATTACGGGAGTTAAAGGAAAGGAAATAATTGCCTTGAGGGTCCATATTGTGCTCTGCTGCCCTAAATTATTGGGGGAAAAAAAAAAGACAATAGCAAAGAACATGGTAGTTCTTAAAAAAAATTTTATGTCAAACTGCACATTTTGCTAACCTCTCTCTAACAAAATGTTGAATGATGGTGGTTATGAATTTGATGTGTGAACTAACAAAAAGAGATAGGTGAGGAAATGAATTTTCTTTCATTTTTGGCTCTACACATACGGACCCAGTCATAAACTGTCATGTTATCACTGGTTGCTACCACCAAGTTTTAATGGGTGGTGACTAACATGATAGCTTTGGTGGCTTGCCTTGACAGTTCACCTTCAGGAAGTTAAAAAAAAAAGAAAAAAAAGTTGGTAATTGGTAAGGGTCATCACTGGACCACAACTTCTTTTAGTTTCTCTTTTATTGTACTATGTATCAAAACCATTTCTTGTTGTTAGGATGTCGTCCTCTTCTGATGAAGATGGCTTTGTCACTGTGTCTACTCCACTGCTTGCAAGTACTTCTATCGGCCACCGCCGCCCGCCTGACAACGACCTTGACAATGACCCCTCCAGCGAGGGCAAGAAGAAAGTGGCCCTGAAGCGAGAGCTTGGATTTTTCAGTAGTACGGCCATGCTCTTCAACATCTTCCTCGGATCGGGGATTTTCTTCGCTCCCAATAACATCCTTCAGCATTCAGGCTCCTTTGGGTTCTCTATGTGCCTGTGGGTAGTTGGTGCAGTAATTGCTCTATCGGGAGCCCTTTGTTACTTAGAACTCGGACTGATGGTGAAGAAGTCCGGGAGCACGTATGTGTTCATCAAGGAGGCGTTCTCGTTTGGGCGCTCCAAGCCCTGGATGGAACAGTTTGGGTGCTTGTGCGGCTTTGTGGTTGCTTGGATCAGTGTGGTGATCCTTCAGCCCCTGGGGCATGCCATCATCCTGGTAGCTCTTGGAAGCTACATGTGCAGACCTTTCTTTATCACCTGCGACTACCTGCCAGAGTACGCTGTCAAGTTTTTGGCTCTGTTCGTATCAAGTGAGTATTGTTGTAGTGTGACCAGACTCAAGAAGGTCCACGTCGTTTGTGGTGCTAACTGTTGGGATAGAGAAACTGCAACTATATGTATAACTGAAGTGTCAAGAGTCAGTAAATATTGTGGGTGGGTGTTGGGGATGGGTGGTGTGTGTGAGGGGTGGGGGGGGTGTGTGAGGGGTGGGGTATGTGTGTGAGGGGTGGGGAATGTGTGTGAGGGGTGGGGGTGTGTGTGAGAGGGGTGGGGTGTGTGTGTGAGGGGTGGGGGTGGGTGTGTGTGTGAGGGGTGGGGTGTTGGGGTGTATGTTTGTGAGAGGTTGGAGGGGTGGGAAGTATGAAGGAGAAGACGTATTATTATCGGTGTTTTGTGTAAAGGACTTTATTTCAAATAGCACAGTTGTTTGATTATCTAATAATCCTTGTTCTTTCTTGTTACCTTCATTCATAGCTGGTCAGTTATTCCTAGATAATATCCTAGCTAATATCCTAGATAATATCCTAGATATAGTGATTTGTTTGTTTTTGATGTTTTCGTCTCTCTTGCTAGCGTTTCTGATGGTCATTAATATCTACAGTGTGAAGATGGCGACAAGATTCCTAAACGTTATCTCTTCTTTGAAGTTTGTCCTCTTGCTGTTTATTGTGGCAGTTGGCATCTACAAGCTAGCCAAAAACAGTACGATCACATTACCGAAACTTTTTACCAACACTAACAATTCTGATTATTTTTAGAATCATTTCCTGAAGATTCGCGTCATCCTTTTGAAGGGTCTAATTTTTCGGCAACTGGAGTGGCTCTGAGTTTTTATGGAGTGTTGTTTGCTTATGATGGATGGTGAGTTTGAGGAGAATTAGTTTATGGGATGAGGCTAGTGAGTATATGAAATATTTAATGTATAAATAGCATATCAAGAAAGATTTTTATAGAAATTTTGATAATTTTTTTTTATCATTTGATACTTATTAAGGAAGTACATACCTGTGTGGGGAAGCTGATGAACTGCAGCTTGGCTGGCCGCTTGTGGCTCTGTTGTCTCCCATAATCCCTCCATACTTCTCCCCAAATAGCTCAATATGTCATTTCATCATCTCATTTTTATAATAAACTTTAATTCTTGTGAATTACAGCAGAAAATAAAGGATGGATGATACAAAAATTGATGGTTTTAATAACTGATGAGTATTCATGAGGCGACCCTATACCTGAACCTTAATTAATCCTGTTTTAAATGAAATTGTTAATTACATGGTTTGCTATGATCACACTAATGTGTGATAAACAAAAAGAACGACCCAAGAGAGGCCATTGGTGATTTTCTCATATAAGGCAAATTCAGTTTTTGCTTAAAATTTAATTTTGGATTTTGCTGAGTGTGTTGAGTGCTGAGCCAGCAGTTGTCATGGTGACTACAGTCCAGCAGGAAACGTGTGGGTGTTTTAGTTGCCGAGCTGGCTTCTCACTTATGGCCATACGGGAAGTGGTTGAGAGTTTGTAATCGGATATTCATGATAGCCCATTAAGTTAATTGATGTGGTCATCCTCGGCCATTAATTGACACATGCTATCATCTGACTGGCTGTTCCCCTCCACATATAGAAGATATAGAAGATATCAAAGATATCAGCAACTGGGTTTCGTACAGTGGGTGCTGACCCTGACATCTCTCTCTCCCCCCCCCCCCCCCCCCCCCCCCGCCTCCCTTTCGTCCAGAATAAGATGTATTAGCACATTGGCTGAAGTGGAATTCTATCAGTAGTAAAAAGATGTATGTAACCAAACATTGATCAGTGTGAAGGATACACACTCGTGTAGGCATGTGCATCAATGGCAGCCAAACGTTTTTAATTTCAGTATTGTTTAAAAAGAAGCCAGTGAAAGAGAGAGAATACAAGACACAGCAAAAACAGTCAATTTGCGGTTTCCGGTGGCAGGGCTTCCTTTAAGGGGAGAGGGGGATTTGTCACTCATAGAAAAGCCTTCACTCCCTTTAAGTCTTTTTAGTACTAACATTTTCAACTATAAAATCAGCATACTTTGTATCCCCCCCCCCACACACACACACACACATGCACCTCTTGATTTTTTTCTCAGTATAGAAACCGCTCTAGACTCACAACTGCTTCTTAGAGAGATAGATGATAAAGCTTTTGAGGTCTCGGGGTTTTTTTTTTTTTTTTACATATTTTATATTGCTCCATTAGTTTTGACACAAGGCACCGGCGGCTTGAATGCAGAATGCAGGTGGCGTACGTGTCACTTTATCTTCTTCCTTTTCTTTATTATGCAATGTTCCACTCTATTGTGTTGTGTATGTGTGTGTGTTTGTATGTGATTTGCAGGGATATAGCAGTGATGATTCAAGAAGAAACTAAAAATGCATCCAAGTAAAGCTAGAAATAACTTCCTTAATTTATTCTCGTCAACTTCCCTTTTTTCTCCCTCTAACAGGACCCTATTGAAGGCGACAGCAGTAGCCATTCCTATTACTGCTGTATGCTTCATCCTCGTGAACATTGCTTTCTTCTCCGTCCTCTCTTACGAGGACATCCTCCGTAGCAAGGCTGTTGGCCTGGTGAGTAGAAAGAAAATAGATGTCGCATATTCCTTACAGGGATTCATATAGGATTTTTTTTTAATTTTTAATTTATTGGCGAGCGAGCGAGACACTTACAGGGGTAACACAATCGAAAATCGGGGATGTTAATTTATTTATTTATATATATGGACGTACGTATGTCATTTTGTACTTTGACCCTCGCGTTTTTGTGTTAGTTATGTGGTCGACCCCGTCCCAAATTGCACTAAACAGAATCCTCTGGTTTATCGATCAGTACCCGTATCACCCTAGAAATTGAATTGTTTACCGTTTTGAATTCTTTTGCGGGTGCAGTTAAAACTTGACAACTTAAGGGACTTCCATTTCTATTCGAGTTAGTGGCGGTGGTAAGTCAATGCGCTCTTTGTCATGGTTATAAGCCGTGCGCAACAGTATTTACTTGAAAATACATTGTCCACTAGACTACAGCTAAGGTAAGTCTGTGTAGGTGCATGTCCAGTTGTGTCAAAGCAGTGTGTGTTACAACCACTACTTAGCTAAAGAATATCACAAAAGGAAAACGTTAAATAACGTTGTATTGTTTTGTTGTTGTGTTTCCTTCAAGCAGTTGCAGAGAGAGTTGTTACTATGGCACTGAAATCCCTTTACCCTGATAGCTAAATTTAAAAACGGACCTTATTTTCAGTAGCTTCAGTGTTTAGAAGTCAAAATCATTCATATAAAAATAGTATAGTCTTTAGGCTCGCTCGCATTTGTGCTCAAAGCACATCACTAGTTTATTTTTTTTATTATTTTTTTTTGGGGGGGGGGGGGGGGGGACATACATGTAGCGTACATCAAAAATATATTGTCATTAGATGTATTATCTTCTTTACAGGCTTTTAAACAATACAGAATTTAAATATTTGGTCGCCACCGGGAATCGAACCCAGGACCACTTGTACAGCGCACAAGTGGTCCTGGGTTCGATTCCCGGTGGCGACCAAATATTTTAAATTCTGTATTGTTTAAAAAAGCCTGTGAAAGAGAGAGAATACATCTAATGAATAACAAAGGCTGAGAAAGAAATTGTGACCTATATTGTCTAAGTATATGTTTATTTATGTATTCAGGGTGGGGGGAGGAGCTTGACCTTGAGGTGGGAAACACATAACATGCATAAAAAAAACTATATGTAAAATTCATCCTCCCCCTCCCCCCCCCCTCTGTATGAAACACGTCTTGTGCATGTAATTACCATGTATGTACATTAATTACATGTATAGTGTATGTGTTTCCTTTTGTATGAGTATATTCTCGTATTCTCGTTGCTATGTGTGTGGGCATGGTCGTATGTGCAGACCTTTGGACATGCTACGTTTGGAGTCCCGGGCATGATCATCATTTGTGTGGTGATAGTTGTCTTGTTGCTAGGGACCGCCCATGGCAACTTACTTGCAGTATCAAGGTAATGATTTGTATGTGTGAGTGAGTGTGTACATATATGTGTGTGTGTGGAAGGGGGGGGGGGGGGGGGGGGGGGGGGGGGTGATCTTTGTTTCACCCATGTTAATTTATTTCTGGTGAGCAAGTGAAACTATTTTTGAGAGTACAAATCAGTGATCTCTTTGGGAACACAATTTATGAGTGAGGTTCATATTTTGCTGTAAAGGCAATTACATGGCGCGAAGAGCATTAATATATACAACACTTTCTTACACAACTTATGCTCGTGCTTGGATTATTTCTTCTATGGATTATCATTAAACACTTGTCTATTGTTTTATAGTGTAATGGAGGATTCGATCAGGAGAAATGTTAAACTGTATTCTTGAGGTTGAACATGTATTGATAATGATCCCGTACCATATACACCTTGATGAATTCCATTAACTTGGTTGTCTTGAATTGCCGCCATGATGGGAACGTGAAGCCATACATCTATTGAGACACAGATCTTTATGACACTCCCACCAAAGAGATGTCCTAAATAACTTATCTTCCTGTAATTTTATCGTAGACGTCAACTAGTCCAAGCTGTGATGACCAGATCAGCTTGACAACGCATTAATAAAAAAAAAAATTTTTTAATTAAAAACCGCACCCAACAACAGTTTTCAAAGAAGTAATCATGCACTATAAAAGTAAAACCCAAACTTACCTTATCTTCTAGCACCAGAACAAACTAAAGGTTAGCCTAAATATAGGCTGTATTTTTAGAAGAGAAAGTACAGTGGTGTGTGTGTGTGTTGTGCCCAAATTTATCCTTTAATACTGTCACTCGCTTGCTAATAACATTATACTATTATTATTGTTATTATTGTTATTATTGTTGTATTAGGATATTGTTTGTTAGTGCCAGAGAAGGTTCCATGCCTAAGTTTGTCAGTGGAGTTCATCGTGACTTCAAAACTCCGGTCTATGCCATCGTGATACAAGTATGTTCACGGCACAGCACAAAGTCGGGTCATGTGATTAATTATCATTGCAGATATAAGTTAACGGCTAACTAGAGCTAGAATGAGCGTGGGACCTTTACTGTATTCAGTTGTTAATGTGCTCAGGGGCACAGTGGTGGGTGGGAGTGTGCTAACATGAGGTTGCGGTAGAAATGATTGGCATAAAAGTGTATTTGGCGAGACCTAAGTTTGCTGTGAATTTTGTTTTTTGTTTGGTGAAGGGCTCTAAGGTCATAGCAACCATTCATGAAAGCGTGGCTGTAGAGAGAAAGACTGAGAAAGAGAGACACGTTGCCAAGTTTTGTGGCTAATTTTTCTGGTAAAGGGTTATTAATATTATAGCAACCACTTGCCACCTTTATTTCTTCTTCAAAACAAAATTGTTATTTCTTCTAATACAATATAACGCAGGCTTTAGTATCAGAACTAATTACATTTATAAGGGAAGGAACACCACACACAGCTATTGAAACATTGACATACAGTACATACTCAGGGAGGATCGGGAGGCTAGACTTAGCCCTTCCAAACCAAGTTTGTTTGTTTTTATTACAATGTACATAGAAGGGACCAATAAAATGTATAAGTTTTGACCGAAATATTTTTGGGCCCAATAGTGCTATATCTGTCCCTAAATATGCACACAACCATCATCCAAACTTTACTTAAGTTCCTACTGTCTAGGGTTTGTAATATTGAGTTTTCATGGTATGGTATTATATAACTATTGCAGTATAAATTACTGACATACTTTTAAAAATAGTTTTTATTATCTCGCTCTTTTTCCATATCTAACCTTACCTATACAATCGAATACTTACATTATAAGAGGGGCAATAACTTTGATTGTTTGTCTTTTACTCCTCATGTATCTTGCTAATTCAACAACTGGATTGTTTAGCTGGATTGTGTGACCACTTTTGTCGTTGCTGAGTAAGCTGAAATGCTCTCGTAGTGCTTTAGAGTTACCTAACACAATACAAAATCTGACTAATTACAGCTGCAATTTTGCATGTTGCGCATGTGTATCCCATTCGGTATAAATGCAAATTACGCACGGTGACTAAATACTGTGATACTGCCCAATACTACCCGACTGTACATTGCTTGCCATGTGCCATAAGAAACGTGCTATATGATGTACATTTTGTAGCTTTGATAAAAATCTCACTATGAACTATATAATCAGCACAACTTTATCTATTACCATTCTAGCTTTTTCTTTTTTTTTCCCCCCTCATTTAGTACAACATGCTTCTATTTCTGCCCAGGTTTTGGCTACTAATCTCCTTATTGTGATTGGTTCTCTGGACAGTCTGTTGAATGCCATGAGCGCAGTCAACTGGGCTCTATATGGAGTGGCTTTTGCTGGTCTTATTATCATGCGAATCACTGAACCTGACAGACAAAGACCATTCAAAGTATGTCCATTTATGTGTGTTCTATGGTAGTATGTTTTCTTTTCCTGTTTATTAACCCTCAGCGCGCATGCACGAGAGAGTTATAGTATAGTCGTCATGTTTGTCTGTCTGTCACGCTCTGATTTTGGAGATTATTGACAATTAACTGCTGATTTAGTTATCAACTTACTCAGAACGATGATTTAAGACCTTTTATCGTGTTACTTTTCTGAATTTCGGGCTAATTATTAAGAAAAAGCAAGCTTCAGCTCAGCGTAGGTTCAAACTTTTGTACGTGATTCCCCCTATCGTCACATCGCAATCACGTGAGCAAATAGTGTCTTTTTCTTCCCGCGGTAGTTTTGCTGTATGCTGAAAAGTGAAGGCGTGCTGGAATTCAGATGTTTTATGTTGATACTATATACCAGTGAGAGTCTTCTACATGTTTAACTACTTCTTTTAGACAGCAATTAGCTATATCTACCGTTTTCATTGCTTAGGCCGTATTGCTGCCAGATTAGGAATAGCCAAATACTTTATTTTATTTTATAAAGAGTCTTATGACCACAAACACTTCTTAAAGTTGTTATTTCTGTATATTATGACTGAAACCAAGTTTAAAATAACTTGAATTTTATGCACATGTACACATTCTTGTCTATGATGTGTTCTTATTGTGTAGGTCTTAGTTATTCAGTATTGTGGTATACTTTAGTTAACTTTAGTGTTAACATAATGCATAGTAAGATATGTGAGCCTGAAAGTCATGAACGGTCTGATGTTTTATTCATAAATGTGTTTATGCTGTTTTATATTGTTTACTTAATACTCACTCGTGACACCATTAGCTATGGCTATTCTAAGTTTGTGAAAACTATAACACGAAAGTTAGAAAGTGTCACAAAGACTTTTATTCCTTTTTTCCTCCTTCTTTTTATGTAGGTATTAATGCTGCTTCCATGCATGATGGTGCTCGTGTCTGTGTTTCTGGTGGTATTGCCTCTATGGCAGAACCCAGTCCCTCAACTGCTGGCATTTGCTGTTTCCAGTCTGGGAGTTCCTCTCTACTTTGTATTCATCATGGAGAGACCCTGTAGGCTCAGACCCAAGGCAATGAACACATTCAGTTCATGGCTGGTGGTTGCCACTAGTAAATTATTCAATACTGACATCTCTACCAAGACATGCTGATACTTCATATACACGATTGGGTTATTGTTTATTTTTAAGCTGTTTTATGTACTGATATTTAGCTATACTGCCAAAATATTTGGTATTTTTCTATTTATAGCAATTTTCTTTGCACTATAACAAAATCACCCCCCCCCCCCCCAAAAAAAAAAGCATAGTAAAATTAAATCATTCTAGGTAAGTTAATTGTCAGTAATCTCCAAAATCAGAGCGTAACAGACAGATAGAAAATAGTTTTAGTTAACTAAAATCAAAACCCCTTAGTTTTGGGTTTTTTTTACTTTTGGTAAGAATAACTAAAACTAAGCTGTAGAGAACATGAAATAACTAAAACTAAATATTTTAGAAGACAGTAAATTCGATAATAACTAGAACTACCAGTAGAGTGGATGACAAAAACTAAAACTAAGTAATTGATATTGTAAACGAAGTTATTTGCATGGGAAAACCACCTGTACTACTTTCTTTAAGGAGTCTCATTCAAGAATTTGGGAGACAACATAAATTAAGCCATGAACTAGGAGGATTACAAGTATTAAAATGCATACAACTAAATTGTGCAGCGTGGATGAATGGTGTCTTTCCAATTTTTTCATTTAACATAAATGTCAATTAAGGTTATGATGCAATCTTCACTTCGGGAATTGTGTGAAAAACAGTTCCTTATCTCTATGTCCTCGTGAGTAGGTTGAGGTAGAGATGCATGGAACCATGGGGGAGAGTTGAATTCACAGCAGGTGCTGTCACTGCCACATCCCAGGCCATCCCATAGAGGATTCTCATTGTAAACGGTGTTATATTCAACAGGGGGACCTGGATTCCCAGAATCACAAAAGTAGTCATTGTTAATAAATGGAGGTACTTGATAGGGCCAATTAGAACTACTGGGCATTTGTATCTGGAAAACCTGCTATCATCTTGTTCGTACTCTCCTCCTACAAAGCTCCAGATGTGTTGTCTTGAACCAGGTGGTCCATAAGGACACTCCCGATAAATAAGCATCATCTATGTTGCTTTGAGGGGACAATGTGACATAATAAATGGCTTGCATTACTCCTCTTTGATAGGCCAGAATCCTACCACAGACTTGGGAGTAGGTGCGACCATGTACCGGATAAGTCACTGAGTCACACACACCCAAGCCTAATTGAGTGCGCCCACATCCTCTGATAGGAGCAGTCAGGAGTGTCCAATTGTGCTAGGACACTACTGGTTCATGTCGGACATGTTGAGATGTACTGCCCTAGTCCAGCTTCCATGTCCTCCACATGAATTTAAAGGATTTCCACGTATGTGATATGTAATTGTCTAGAGTTTCTCTTACTAGCTGTCTTGAGGCATGATCTCTGTGTAGAGGACAGGAAGTATTTAGTGGAGTACTAAGATGGATAGGAAGAGAAGAATTCAATATCTGAGAGTGAGCCACACACAGGAGACTGAGCAACACAAATAGTTGATTCATATTATCAATATAGTACTATCAGCAATTATTATATAACAATGTGAAGATGAAAAGTATCATACAAAAAAAAATTGCAGATAATGATCAGAACAATTACAGGATTTGATTTTTAAAGTCACAGGATTTATAAATTTTTCTGTTGGGAATTATAATCAATTATAACTCGTGTCAATTAACTTTTGGGGACTATTTTTGTCCAACACATGTCCATCAGCTGTTACAATGTATGTTTATGGTATGGCATATACTAAAATTGTCTGTCTCAGAAGTGCTTTTTAAGCCCTTTTTAATGACATCTTGCTCATTACATATACATAGGTATGTATATTATATACTTTCAATGATTCAGTTATTCTCTTGGCTGAAATATTAAAAGTAATAGCAGTTTTTCTCTTTACACAGCCTGTCAGAGTGTGATATGGCAAAATATTTCTGGAGCAGACTAATTTATTTTCAAATAAATTAGCCTGAGAGTGAAATATCTAGCCATATCACTCTGACAGAGTGTAGTAAGTAATTTATTGCACACTACTTCATTGCCACAGTTAAAACTGGAGGACTGCTAACTCACAGCTAAAGTTGGTTGTAGGGGCTACCCACACCCCCAGCTGATATTTTAGAAGCTGTTCTAACCCAGTTGAGTACTCTGCACAAGAGGAAGGTAGCTGTAAAAACCAGGAGAAAGTGACAATTCTGGCTGGTTGCTATAACTACAGGGGTAATGAGCTTGCAAGGTACAGCTTGCCATCTTGCCGTCATGTACCTAAAACCAATATGAAGATATCTAGGGTGGAATAAATGTACATATTGACTTGCAAGGCTCTAGGGTATAGGAACATAATTTTGATGGGACACTTTGGATCCTCCCCACTAATATAATATATATTCATAATTATTATTATATATGTTATACTTGCCTTTATAGCTACTTTTAAGTGTGCTGACCTTTTTTCAGATGTTGGAATCACACCATATCTAATACTTTCAATAGCACTTGCTAGTTCGAAACGGACTTCTAGAACAATTGTGTCACTTCCTTATTGTATCACTATATAATCTTTGTTATATTCTTTATTTTTGGGATTCTTCACGTGTTGATAAAACTTAACACTAACCTGTTGTAGCTAGTCAGGGCATGTTGGATCCTCACTGTAGAGCGTGATCTAGGTTCTAACAGCTTATTGGTGTCCGTTGGTAGTTGTGGTTCCTCCAACACAGGAAGGCCACAACTCACTTCACTTATTCACTTCCTAGGAGGTGGGTATGAAATATATTCACTATGAATTGTGCAATCTGATGGGACACTTTGAATGTATTGTGGCATTGAAAACTTTGGGAAACTGTTAGCTATATGTATAATTATGATAAAATATAGTTATTTTCATTCTCATATTTCAAGCAATTGGTTGAATTATAGAGACACTTTTGAACACTTGGGTAGCAATAATTTATACTCGGATGTGAGTAGTGAGTTACCTCTTCTCTATGTACATTGTAGACTTGGAGATTACATGTAGTAATGTAATGATCTACTTCCACACTAAAGCGACCTTGTGCTCCTGGGCTGCTAATCTATTATGTAATAACTCTATTAAATAATTCTACAGATAGAAAGAATCTTTGAAAATAAGAAAACTGAAAAAAAGAAAATTTCCATTGGTCTGTTGGGAGCAAGACTGTAGCATAGCAGTACCCCTTAACAGTATAAATACAGAATTGGAGTGCTTGGTTGCTGACTGGTAGTCGTAACTCGGTGGCAGAACGCTTGTGCGCTAAGCAAGTGACCCTGGGTTTGAATCTTAGTGGCAGCCAAGCATTTTTAACCCTCAGCACGCATGTGCGAGAGGGTTATAGTAGTTATCCTGTCTGTCTGTCTGTCTGTCTGTCTATCTGTCACGCTCTGATTTAATTCTGTATTATTCCTAGTCACATCTGGTTGAGTGGAATCATAATTGATATATTTGTGTCGTGTGAAAAATCTGTTTGAGGTTAATAATAGTAATAATAATAATAAAAAAAATAATATTAATAATAATAAAATAATAATAAATACTGTTATTATTATTTTGAAGCACTTCTTTCATTTTCACAATCGCATGTTTTGACATCTAAACTTAATGAATATTTGGGTTTTTTAAGGCAGGTGTTATATTAGTTGAGACCATCAGTTTTGAAAGCACTAGTACCACCAGTCATTTAGTTAACATAAGCTATGAATTCTCCCACTTAAGAGCATGAGTAAAAAACATTATTGTCAGAATATACAACTTCACAAATCAATGCATAGGGGATATGAATTTAACCACTGAAAAGTAGAAATAACAATACCGAATCCCAAGTCTATGATATGACATATTTGGGGCACAGTTCTAAACAATGGGATATTGTGCCTGGTGACCTTGGTGAACTCTCCCAGGTAGGGCAAACAATGCTAGATGGTCCAGATAACAGCTAGGGACTCCAATTCCGTAGCTGAGTATCTCAGTTCTGCTTTTCAAAGCTGCTGACTGTAAATAGCAACCGGCATGACATTTTCTCTATGCTTGACATTCAGAACACTACTTTTTTTTTTCATTCACATCCATGTGCACTATATACTCATTATGGGACAGAATGTGTAATATACATTTATCACAAACTTACGGTGAGATGTGAAGGGCCTCGTCCATCATGGGAGTCCAGATTACCTTTCCAGGTGCCATAGCTGATGTCAACATCAATGAGTACTGGACGAAATTACTCGTTATAGTACCTAACAGCGCCAAGGAAAGATCTAGGGTCTATTTTTGACTTCATTGCAGTAATCCTGTGGTCAGGAAATGACAACTGCCCATTAGTGCATACAATATACTTTTCCATCTATCCACAGCAGGAAATCCACTACACTACAAGGGAGTGCCTGGACTACTTGACCATGTAGTTGTATGCCTGCTGGCAAGCTCACTGCTGCTGCAGGCTAACTGGGAGAGGGCTCCCTACTGCTGCTGTGGGCTAAAGGGGTAAGTGGTTGAGGGGGGATAAGAGGGACTTTTGTCCAAACTACGTTTTTTCTTCGACCTGCGGAGCACTCAGCACTTCCACCAGGTTAGTTTGCCACCTAAATCAATTCAGTTGCATTCCACCAATTGGTGTTACAGCCTTGGGCAACCTTAAGAGTTTTACAATTCACAACGATCTTACCAGTATGAGTGTATACCAGATTTACTGGGTCTGCAGACCCACACATGAGCATCAGTGCCAGCTTCTCTCAGTGAATACACTGTTAAAAGTGGATGAGTAGGAGTAATTGCTAATTAGGCACATTTCATTGTCAGGGAAGCTTCCAGCATAAGGTCCAAGTGGGCATCCTGCTTGAAATCCACATAACATAGAATTGCATCACCAAGCATATAAAGAAGGAATGTTCCCTAAATCACATGCTAGGCCCATTCCAGGAAGGACTGCCCCACTTACACCTTGGCAGGCTCAGAGTCGTTCTAAAAGAGGGAAATTCAGGCTGATCACAGGTCTCTCCCACCAAGCCGAATACAGCATCAGTGATGATATTGACCTTTACCTAAGTGCTCACTGACCTACACTAGCATGGAGTTAGAAATGCTGTGGTCAGCGGTATTACTGGTGAAGGTGGACATCATTGACTGATTAGTACCGACAGTTCAGAGTATTCCAAGTGAATCGTGATAATGCAATACTCGTGGACCAGTCAGGGTGTGTAGTTAGTTACGCCACCACAGAGTCCACAAGGTGAATGGAATTTATATCTTCTTCCTCCTTTTCCCAAGTACATGGATGCATCAGGCTCTGGGGGTGTGCTGCTCGGTGCACCCGGGCAGGGGCACTCTTGATCGCACAAAAAAACTGTTTCTTATCATAGTTGCTTGGGTAGAGAGCAGTGGAAGGGCATGCTGTCACTCATCGATCAATAGTGGCAGACCTGAGGTCTTGCTCAAGCAGACACACGGGCATGCTGCATCAATAACGTACAGTGCATTGTTCGTAAAGGCTAGGTTGCTTGTACTACAGCCAACCACTTAGCAGATCATGACGTCCACTTCCTTATACAGAAGCTGTTTATAGACCCTCACACCTCACCCATCTCACCTCAGCTGCTGGACCTTTTTCTCGACCAGATGGCAGATTGGAGCAATCTGAATTGGCCAATGACACTTCAGTGCTATTTCAGGTAAGCCTAGCTACATCTACACACAGGACTTATGAAGCAGCTATGTATCCTGTACTCAGTCGGGGACCCATTTCCAGTCTATAAACTTCTCTTGTGCTATTTTGCCTCCTATCAGACAATAAAATGTTATTTGGCATTCCAGACCCTAGGGAGTGGTCATCCCTCCCACTGCTGAAAGGGGTTCAAGGATTCGGCAATAGTCAGTCCAGAGCAAGACTGCCTATCACCACAGGAAGCGTTACTAAGCCCAGACAAGATCCAGTGGCTGTAGTGGGTTTTTTAGATTCAACAAACTCTAACATAGAGACAGCAGGAGTGATGGTGTAACGTGATGGTCCAGATTCAACTGAGATAGTCAAAGTGTGATCAGGAATGTAACGGCGCAGACATGATCTTGGGCAAAACTAGCACAACTATCTGCCCAGTGGAGGTGTATGTCAAGGGACCTTGCCTACGGCTTACTATTCATGGAGTCTGACCTAATTGCAATGGATGATATCCAGTGGCGTAGGAGTGTGTGTGTGTGGAGGGGGGGGGAGGGGAATCAAGTCTACTCTCACTGTATTTTAATCTATATTATTCATAGAAATTGCATAGAAATCTGCTGCTAAATGAACATATAAAATGCATAATCTAAATAATTAAATAACCAAATCATCATGTCATTATAAAAAGATGTGCATACTGCTACAAGCTTCTGACCATCATCTTTGGCCTTCTAATTCTGACTTATCGTAGACTTTGCAATATAATAGGAATAATACAGTTTGCTAAGCTGGTGACTGATGGAATTGAAGTAAGGTTGCATTTTCAAAAAAGAAGAATGAAGTTATTGCTGCTGCTTAATTAAAATGAAGCCACTAAATTTACAGATTTGGAGGCTATCAATGAACTAAAGAGAGGTGTGTCTGCAGGTTAAGTAAAGTAATAACTTCAGTTTTGTATAGCAAGACTTCTCAGTCAAGCTACATACATGTAATAGCTATGAACCCTATGCCTAGCGTTGCAGTATGAATTATGCTCCTGCACCTCTATCTATTAATCCTAAAGGTGTGTGCACAAATTATGAGGAATACAGATATATTTGTTAGCATACATTTGATTACAGCAACTACAAATATGCATAAGGACTCCTTTGTAATTGCTCAACAATGATTGTATTATATTTGGGCATGGTTTGTGAGTGTGTGTATAATTAGTATTGAGTGTGGTCAAAGATGACATTTGTTATATTGAAAGTTGGAGCTTATGTATGCACATCAATTCAATTAAATTTGCTGGTCTTCATTAGATACAGAATTTTATGTAACATGAAGTGGCCGGCTAAAGGACTCAATGAGTAAATGGATGAAAGGCTTTAAGATAAGTGTGTAAAACTGGTAATGGTTGACAGTCTACATGATCAAAAAGATGAATGGACAATAAATCAATTAATAAGAAACTGGAAATTATGATGAGTAGGCAATTGTTTAAATAAGAATGCAAATAGCAGTGGAGATATTGGGGGGAGGGAGGCAAATAGGAGCTCAGGGCAGCTTACTACTACCATTAGACAATGAAAGATAGCATAAATATGTGGCAAATAAATTAAAATAGACTATATTATATGGTAGCTAATTAACATGTTAAAAGATGCAGTTATTCAGATTATAGTAAGACAAGCTATATAGTAATCCTATGATAGCATCGACAGTACTTGTTAACCCTCAGCGCGCATGCGCGAGAGGGTTGTAGTAGTCGTCCTGTCTGTTTGTCTTGTCACGCTCTGATTTTGGAGATTACTGACAATTAACAGTTGATTTAGGTATGAACTTACTCAGGACGAATTGTGCTACTTTTTTTAATTTCGGGCTATTCGTTGAGAAAAAGCGAAGCTTTCAACTCCGCATAGGTACCAGCTTTTATGGGCAACGCCCCCTAATAATTTATGCAGCCAGCGGTGTACTTAGCTTTATGCTCAGACTCCTAAGCGTTGAAAATGTATACAGGTGAGTGTTTCTGGCTAGTTTAGCTTTTTCTCTTATGAAGACAGCGTTTCCATGTACCATTTTCATAGGTCGAACTATTTTGAAATAGCTAACAGATTGCTTGTTTTTTTGGAAGAAGGAGATTATATTGTAATAGCTAGGTAGTGTTTAATAGCGCTGAGGGTTCGCACCTTTGGTGCTTCATAGCAATAGTGATTTCATCAAAAGTACAAAAGTTTTAGACCTTAATTAACAGTGACTTAAATGTTACTCCAGAATAATATTGAATTGTACAAATGAAAAAAAGAGAGAAAAGTTTATTATTAATGAGTAAAAACGATAGCAACAATGTAGCATTTTAAACAGTGATTTCACTGGATTCGTCTATTTAACATAAATGTCAATTAAAATTATGATATTGTCTTCAAACCCAGAACTGTGTGTGTAACAGTTCCTTATCTCCAGGTCCTCATTGGTAGGTTCGGATAGAGATATACAGAACCATGGGGGAGATTTGAATTCACAGCAGGTACTCGAACTCTGGCAACCCTTTCCATCCCATAAAGGATCGTCAATGTAGTAGGTATTAGAGCCATTGTACAAATCAGGATTTCCAGAATCACAAAAATAATCATCGTTGATGAATGACGGTACTTGATGTGGCCAGTTTGTTGTACTACAAGGACATTTGAAAGCAGTATACCTGCCATCATCTAGTTCATTCAATCCTCCCACAAAACTCCAAATATGATGTCGTGAACCTGGCTGTCCATGAGTCAGGGACACTCCAGACAAATATGCATCATCCAAGAAATGAGTAGCTAGCCATAAGGCATTGTGAAATGCAGACATTCTTCCTTTCTGAAGTGCTAATATCTTCCCACGAACATGGGAGTAGGTGCGGCCATAAACAGGATAAATAACTGAGTCGCAGATTTCTGATGCATCATTAGTGCGTCCACATCCTCTGATGGGAGTGGTGATGAGCGTCCAGTTAGAAGGACATTGCTGGTTCATGTCAGACATGTCCAGATGCACTGCTCTAGTCCAGCTTCCTTCTTTGGTGGAACATGGCCTGTTTTGTTGTAAGTCATCTAGTGTCTCTCTCACCACTCCTCTTGAGATGTGGTCTCTGATTAAAGGACAAGAAGCATTCAGTGGAGGATGGGGAAGGTGAATAGGAAGAGAATGATTCAGTATCTGACAGTATGTCAGACACAGAAGACTAGGCAGGAGAAGCAAAAGTTTAGGCATAGTAACACCAAGAGACTGGCCGTAATGAGATATAAACTTAAAAACTTAGCTACATAATAGCTAGTCCCATTGTTGGGAAGACCATACTGTCAGGAAATCAGCTTTAAGTAATCTCTTGTTAAAACTATAAAAGGTAGCTATATATATTATGTATTTTGGGGAAATGCCCTTAGTCAGTGTTTAATAAAGCAATAAGCATGCACCATTCATAATTAAACTTTATTTTTGTTGACAACACCACATCAAGTGTGACCTAGTGAATGACCCCTGAGGAAGACTTCTGTAAAGGTCAAACCATCAATTGATATATACTTTGTTGGCTGTGTAAATAATGAATTTTCTATGTCGGAGAAGCAGCTTCTTAGGTGGATGGGTTTTGTTTGTGACCTGCTGAAAGCCGAAAATGAGTTGTGGCTAGAACTTGCAAAAGGGACGTGGTCATGTCTGCTAGCTTATATTAAACTGCATAACCAATTATATTTCAAGATTATATTAGGCAGGAGTCAGGACAATTATTTATACACCAGCTCTGGTAGTGGTCTACCAACCCTATGGAGATCTAATCGAACTAAATCCCCACACTAAAAATATTTTCAACTGGGTAATGCAAAAATACATGAAATAAATTTTAAAGAAAAAATGAAAGAGGTGATTAGTGGGTTATTATTTTAATGTCTGACACATAAAAATAAAGTGTGTCATTAAACAATAATTTATCTAGTTTATAACTCAACTTATTGCCAAGACTATACCATTGCTTAACAAATTCATGTGGGGCTGTAGGCTTGTTCCATGAGCAGGTATCACTGAAGCCAATCTCCTCTCCTCGTTCAAGCTTGTCAATGACTTCCACAGTGAATGTAGCCTTCACGGGCCATTCCAATTGGCTATCATACTCTCCAGTAATCGACCATAAGCTCAGGCGTACAGAGTTCCACCGTCCTATAGCACGCCCACTTGCATCCACACCGATGCAGAATTTATAGCCCCAAGCATGAGTGTACATGGCTGGACTCTTCCACTCTTTTGCTCTCTGTGAACTAAATTTCTCCATTTCAAATCTTCTAGTCAAGATCACCGTGTTCAGCAAATTGGAAATCCTTTGATCGCTTTGTTTGGATATATTTGTTATAGTAAACTGATTTTGTGAACATTTCAGTTCAGCGATTTCTTCATCTCTTTCCTTTATTTTCTTAGACAGTGCCAGAATTTTTTCCTCTTGTCCACGTATCTTTTTTTCTTTTTCTTCAAGCTGCATCTCAAGTTTACTTTCTATTTCCTTGTAATTTTTATCTTGCTCCAGTACTGACATTTTTATCTGGGCAACTAAAGCAGTGGTCTGGTTCATAAGGTTTTGTCCACCATGATTATCCCAGTCGCTCGTCGTAAAGTGATCCTGACACTTTCTTGATTCACACTCTACCTCTTCCAGACGACATATCTTCATGTGATCTTCCATCACTTCACGCTTACAACTCACCCCACACATATTGGGACACTGCAAGGGGACATACTTGCACTCTGGCAAGTGTATGTCTACTACCTCCTCGTAGATGGCTTTGAAGCTGCAGTGCTGGCAGACATGAGGTCTCTTAGTGCACTCTTGAGCCACATGCTGGTCCACCTTGTTCTTGGGGATGATCTGTAAGCAGTTGAGGGGACACTTAGTGTCCACATACTGGCAGTTGTCCAGGTGAGGGTCCAAGTGAAAGTCCAACTGGTCCAGTGTCCCAGACCAGTCACACCCCCTCTCCTTCATGCCGCAAAAAGTCTGGAGATTACTGATCAACTTCTGAATTTCAACATTTATGACAGTGGTATAATTCTTCTCTCACACACAGGACAAGGCTGTCCTTGTTCCTGAGTACTAGTTATGCAAGTCTGACAGAAACTCTCATCACAGCAAGTCGTTAGCACCAGTCTGTTGGCAACCTTAGCACACTGTTTGCAGTAGCAGTGTTCAGGAATGGAATCTACAAGCTCACAACCTTCACTGGTGTTGACAGCCATTTTGAGATAAACAAATGATATACTCTGGAAGAACACTTGACCAAATATGGAACAATAGCAAGAAATGAATTTGGCTACATGTGAGGAAAATATTCATTAAGCTGAATGAACTAGTTGCTTGAAGGGGAGGATATGATGAATTCTATTATCCAAAAATCCATATAATATTCACTCAAATGCATTTAAAAGACTATGAAAGGCAGTGCAATGAGTGATAGCTATAAAGATATTTTGATGTCAATAGAATTGGGTTAGAATGGATCTGCTAGAGTCACACCAACAAAATGGAATCACTGATTTTTTTTCGTAGGGGTTATCAGCTTGTATAGCTCAAGGTGTGTTTGGTCAACTCTGTGAAGTGGTAGTAGCTAAATGTAGCTAGCATTTTGACATAGTTGTCCTTTTTTGTAGAAGAGATATATGTAGTAGCTTGTATTGCAAGTTCTCAAGTCAACTGAAAAAGTCCTCTGAAGTGAGTATTATTAGACCAGTCAGTAGAGGATATTATTATACTATCCTGAGACCTACGCTCTCAGTCATGTGAATCTTTCACCAAGCAAGTAACTTATACATAAATATATTTCATTATCTACAGTGACAAAACATGAACAAAACATTAATTAATATAGCTATTTACTTTTGATTGTTGGTATGAACACTAGCTATCTTTTTTCTCCAATACATATTTCGGATGGGAATACATGGTACTCTATCAGATAGATTCACAGTACGTGTACATTGACTACAAGTGCTAGTCTCTTGTTGCCGACCCTTTACCTATTTAAATTCCCATGTAACAGTTATTTAAAGTGGTAAAGGGTCGGCAACGTGAGACTAATCAGAGACAAGCGCCAGCTAAGATCACGAATTTTAGACATTTCTTGCTTGTAGCTGACCTCAGTATGCAATAAAATGTTTACATACTAATAGATATTGCAATGAATAAAAAGTGTGCATAGTATATTTTGATTACTTGCAATGATGTTTAAAATTTCATTCTAATTAGTTAATGTTTAGCAAATACATTTATGGTGCATAGCTACATAAATCTACACACAACTTAAAATTGCAGCTGATTATTTCATTCACAGTTGCCAGCAAAACAAACAATTAAGTGAGTCATAAATAAAACATGAAAACAAAAATGCAGTTTAGATAAATTATTATTGTGTGAAAAACAACAAATCATCAAATTATTAACATCTATTGTAAGAGAACATCAATTAACAGTTAAAGAGTTTTAGCATGCAACAAATTACTTAAAAAAAACATGCAACTAAATTATCCATTTATCCATTAATCAGTGCCAACTATTCTGTTCCCAATTCTGCATTTGCATCGGGTATCGACCGTCCCCTCCCATGTACACCGGCATTGGAGGGCGCATTTTCGGAGGAGGGCCACGCCCCATCAGTGGGGGACGCATCCCATTGTGCGGGGGAGGGGGTCTGAAATCCCTTGGACCACCTTCCCACGGTGATCGCATCTGAGAGGTAGGCGGGGGCATCCTCATTCCGGGTCCCATCCCCCCAGGGCCGGGAGGGTGTGGCAGACCACCTGGGGGCATCATGGGTGGTGGATGGTGAGTCATTGGAGGTCCTCCGCCTATCGGGGGAGGGGTTGGTGGCGGAGTTGGGTGGGGAGAAGGTCCTGGAGACATGGAGTGCATGCTTGCCGGAGAAGGGACGTCAGAAGGTGTGTTAGATCGTCCAGCACCAAACGGCACTGGACGAAATCGATTATCATGTACCATATTTGAATGGTGCGGAGGAGGAGGGGGACCCGTGGGAGGGTGTGGTCCACGAATCCGCGAACCATCGTAGTCATACCACTGAGGGTGGGGTCCATGTCCAGGTGGAGGAGGCCCTCCGTTCATGTGGGGGTGTGGCCCTTGGGGTCCAGGATGTCCAGGTGGCAGGGATCCGTAATGTGGAGGGGGCATTCCTCGAGGAGGCATCGGACCTCCACCGCGATGAATAGGACCCATGTGTGGTAAGGGACCAGGTGGTCCTCCCTGGGAAGATGGCGGCATTGGATTGTGGCCTGGCGGAAGAGGAGGGCCATACTGACCTGGGGGTCCAGGGCGCATACCTCCGTGACGAGGAGGCGGACCCCCTGTTGTCATCGGACCAGACAAAACCATCGGGTGATCACCTCTGCGATCAAACATGGGCGGGCCAGAGGGTTGCGGGTAATCGTCTAAAGATCGCGATCCTGGTAGAGGGCCATTGGGTCTCTCTTGGCTGTGAGTGACGGCCGAATCGTACGATCCTCTGTTATGCATCAAATCATATTCATAAGGGTGATAGTAATGGGATCTATTTCGCTGCTCTATTCCCAAGTCCCAAGGGGATTCCCCAGAGTCCTGCGAATTAGAAGGGCCCCTCCCACCACCACCGCTGCTGCCAAACTGGTGGTGATCGTCGTACTCAAACTTTGGAAAGTGCTGCCCACCACCACTGCTCCTGGAGTGAGGGGGACGTGCTCCAGGGGCGTGGTTGAAGTGGTCGTCATCCCGAGTCTGGGAAGTGGAGAATGGCAAAGAATGTGAAGATGCTCGCGACTAAAACACAAAAAACAGGAAAAACAACAACAACAAAAACAACAACACAACATCAATTGTAATAGTAAAAAAAATTAAAAAAAAAATTTTTCCTTTTTTTTTTGTCTTGAGTTTTTATAACTATAGATGTTGCTCTGGTTTGACTATAGCTTGAAGTTAGCTAATTGTTTCGTATGATGGAAGGGAGGGATTAATTTAATCTCACTCTTGCTATAGCCCAACTATCCTGGTTACATATTTAGCCAGAATGAACCCTACATACACAGTCATACGAATCTATCTCAAAATAACAAAATTGTTATTTTGCATGCATGAGTGTGAGTATATGAATTATGAATCATGAATAAGTCAAATTCTATACACACCACAGGCTAAAATAAATCTACAAAAAAAATTGGCAATCAAAGTTTTCAACATACACCCACACCACACACACACACAAAAAAAAACCTCTTAGTATTGACAGTGTTGGTGGGTTCAGAGGCAAACTACATTACTCAATAGTACACGTACACATAGCCACGCCCCTCCCACCACACCCACACCATCCTCAACAAACTAGCCAAACGTCTCATTATTAAACACGCATGATCCACTCACCGATGAACGCTCTCCTCCTCCTACAACATTGTCCACAGTAGAAATGGGACTCTGAGGTTCACTACTGGACGATGACACAGGCAGGTTGCTGCCTCGACTACTACAATAGAAAATATCAAACGAAAAAGAACCTTAAAGGTACCGTATCTGTGACGTCCCCTTACCTTAAATGCACTTTATCCCCCATTACCTTTAATAATAGCTGAGAATAATATTTCCCCCCTCAAAAATATATAACTGTTTTCCATGAAATACATCGTCTATTGCAGCATATACAGAATTCAATGCTCAGAATGTAATACCCACAAAATACTAACAACCTTCACATTTTAGTGTGTGATTCAAGCAATTAAAAAGGTTTTTATTTAAGTAACACCTGAGATACGTACACCCGCTTTCCTTTCCATTCTCCCAGCTCCAACCTCTCCCTCGTGTATAATCCCAGCAAACCATCCTATCAACTTACCCAGATCTCTCAGAGTCGCTGTCGTCCTTCATGCTGCTGTAGAGAGAGAGGCCCAGCCGGTAGCCTGGACTGTCTCGCAAGAGGTTCATCCCTCCCGCAGTATCTCCACTTCCTATCCCATCGTCGCCAAGATCAGAAGGTATTATACCGCCAAGACCTTTCCTGAATACGTCCGATATTTCCGACGATTCCCGCCCATCAGAGTCTCTCCCTTCCTTGCCGTCGCTCGGTACCTCCCACTGCTTCCTCCGAGACCGGTGTTTGCCATGGCGTTGCTCCTCCTTGCCGATCAGTTTGGAATCTTCTCCGTCATTCTCTCCCGCCTGCCCCCTGAGAGGGGAGTTGCTTGCAGATTTGGACGCCGCCCTGTTCCTCTCTCGTGACATCATGACATACTCTGTATCTTCGAGCTCCCCTTTACCGACGTGATCGCCGCTGTTTGCACCTCCTCCAGCTCCTCCCCCTTTGCTGCCGCCACCGCCATCATTTTGCAGACCATCTGAGACGCCCGACCAATCGTCACCGTGCTGGTCTTTGCCATTCCCCCTGACTTCGTATCGTCCCATGTGACTTCCTCTGTATTCCAGAGCCTCATACAGATAATCCCCACGGGCACCTTCTTCCGTGTTGAGGGGGTCCTCCCCCTGCTTGTAGCTGGGATCGTACCGTTTAGCCGAGAGAAAATCTATCACATTCTGCACCTCACTGTCTGAAGCAATGCTCCCCCCTGACCTCTCGTTAGCTGGACTTACAATACCTCCTGGACTATCAGAACCTAAAAATATAAGAAATTATAAGATAGATAGATAGTGGGTCAATTACTTATTGAAATGTATTTTGAAATTTATTTATTATTTCCATGGACCTCTCTCTCTCTCTCTCCCTCCCTCCCTCCCTTGGTGCTTCATTTCTTTCGTAACTTATTTTGTATTCTTTACTCATTACCTAAAAAGAATTTATGAATAAAAGCGTTTTATATGAGAAATCCTAGCTCACTCAACATTTGGTGCTGAAACATACCACCAGCTATTATTGTTATTATTATTATTATTATTATTATCATCACCATCATTATCATCATTATTATTATTATTATTATTTGGCGAGTGAGCGAAGCGAGCGAGACACTCTCAGGGGTAACACAATTGAAAATCAGGGATGTTTGTTTGTTTATATATGTGTGGACGTACATATGTCATTTTGTACTCTGACCCTCGTGTTTTTATGTTTGCTTCGTGGTCTACCCCTTCCCATACCTCCACTAAACTGAATCTTTAAGTTTAGCGATCCCGTATCATTCAAGGAAATTGTTTACCCCTTTGCATTAGGTTGTTTCTGAGTGCCACAAGACGCACTTAGGTCTTAAAAACTCACTGTTAGACTCAACACTGTGCAGTAATTCTTTAGAACTTCTTGCTTTTTCGATTCGCAAAATGTTATGGCGAATGGTTACTATTGTATTGAACCCTTTACCAGACGTAATTAAAAAAAAAAAAAAAACTCGACCTTTTTAGTAGCTACAAGTGTTTGTTATCAAAAGTTGCTGCTAATTCAGATAGTCAGAGACTACAGAAAATACCAGTACTCGGGGAATTGAGGTAAGAAAGTAGTTCCGTATTTGTTAGCTAAAGTATATAATGGTCACAATGGCTACGTACTTACACTTTTAGAAAGGGACTGCTAGATTCTATTGAAGTGTTTTGTTTGTGCACTGGTTCGCTCTCCCTTTGTGCTCAAGCACATCACTAGTTATTATTAATATTACATCATCATCATCATCATCATCATCATCATCATCATCATCATCATCATCATCATTGTTATTATCACTTCATACATTCTCTCTTTATGACATCATGTCTTAGATTCTCTGCATACCAAATCAGTGACATCAAACCACGAACTGCCAAGCTGCCCGGACATTACGTCTAAACACCTACATATGTACGATCGCCAGAACCTAGACAATGCACCACCACAGACATCCACTCCCCCACAGCCACTTCCGCCCCCTCTATTGTCCCAAGAGAACGCATGTCATCAAAACAAACACTTAAACGCCAGTCACAGACGAAACTAATTCGAACGCTAACAATTGAATAATGTGTTTATTACTTATTCTTTGGCATAAACCCAACTAGCAGGAAATGGCAGAGACAGTTGGACTGGTTTGTTTATGATAGGTGCATAACTATGCAAAGAGAATGAAAGGTCAGCCATAGACACTCGACACAGTACGCCATATCAAGTAATAAGGTTAGAAATTCAATCTGAACCCAAACAAAGTTAGAAAATGTTAATAAATTGTCAAAATGAGAGAGGACACTAATGCTTAGATGATGCAATTTCAACAAAAGCATTCTTCTACAATTAGTTGACTTATAAGAATTTTCACTCACAGTAACAAATTTAAGCCATTGTATAAGCCAACAATGCAAAAATGAGTTCTTTGCATTCTTTTAGAATTTTTCTGTCTGTCTGTCACATACAAGCCACGGGCATGCCAACAACAACAACAACCAAGGATGGACAAACTCGTATTGGCTTGTACGCCCCACAATGCAGTGGCATAGAACTGGATAACACTCAGCTGACTTGGATCCTTGTGTTGAGTCCTTAACCCATGACCAAACACACACACACACACACACACACACACACACACACTGTGCCCTCAAACAAACAAATCCACCAATCTCTACTTCCCCTGGAGTATAACTTATTCTACAAAATAAGAACAATAACAACTCACTATCGAGTGATCTTTAGGAATAACAAACTAATCAGATTAACACCCCCTAAACATCACCTCCCACTACTAACATCTAATCTAACACGTTTGCTACCACAAGCACGGAAAGTTCTCATCCTTATTGCTAGCTTGATTACTGACCTTCGCTAGCTTCTTTAATGTCCGCCTTTGCTCTCCTTGAGCCAGACCTCCTGTCTCCCCGCCTCCCTCCCTCATGCCCCGTCCTCCTGGAAGAAGATCCCATCCCAATCCTGCCACCATACTCATCATCTTCGTCTTCTTCCTCATCCTCGTCTCCTCTGCTCCGGTGGTGGTGTTGCTGGTACTTCCGATAATGGCGACTGTTTTCTTTGCGGATGTGATCCTGAATGTTGGACTGGGTCAGTCCGTGACCAGGAGCCGTTGAGCGCAGGATGTCGGCAATGCTCGACGCGTCGTTGTCTCCACCCAGCTGTTTCGCCACGAGCGTGCTCTGGCTACTCATCGACTCGTTGCTCGGGTACCTTCTGATGGGGTACGGCTTCACGTTCCTGCCCAGGCCGTCTCCACCGTTACGGTCGTGAGGCCGGGAAGCAGACATGCTCCCGACACCTACAGACCCACTCACAAGACCTTCTCCGTCACCGGCATCTCCTCTTCGAAAACTTCCCGCTGCTCTCCTTATGTAGCTGTAGCTGTGCTTCTTGGGGACATGCCTCCCTTTTCCTTCTTCTTCTTCTCCGTCTTCTTCCTCGTCGCTGCCATCTCTCCTCACTCCCTTCAAGGAATAGCCATGTCTCTCTCCCACTTCTTCTCCACCGGGGCTATGACTTGTTGGAGAGCTGCTGCTACTTGAGGTGTCGACCACGCCCATTTCTTCACCAGGGGCATCGTCATCCTCGTCTTTGATATAACTCATGAAACCTCCGTTATGTTTCCCTCCAATATCAGACTCCTGGTTGCCGGAACCCCTCCCACTGCGCTGGTGGGTCCGAGAGTCGGGGCTGTGCGGTCGTCCTTTCATACTGAGGAAGTTCTTGAGGGTGCGATTGAGCGTGTGCAGCTTTTTGCCGTCTCTGTGAGGAGAGGCGAGGTTTTCTACCGGAGGCTCGGGTTGTTCAGCTTGGCGATACGTCACAGAAATAGAAGGGAGGTCACACTGGGAGCTGCAACAGGTAAGGTGATGGATAACAAATCAAACAAAACAACATTAACAAAAAAAAACAACAACAACAAAAAACATGCACTAGGATTGAGTTTCTAGGGTAAGCAGGGATTCATACAGGATTTTTTCACTTGGGGAATGGGGGTGGGGAATGGGGGTGGGGAGGGGATTTTGTAGAGTCACACAAAACCATTAGCCACATGAAACAGGTGAAGCCACGATTATGAAACAGATGGCGATGAAAACTTAGACTAATACGAAGGACCAGAACTAGAAAGTGCTGAAGAAGTGTCAGACATTTTAACAAACTAACACTAGTGTAAGGCTATAATTTTCATCACATCTTATACTGATCAATTAATTTTTTTTTTTCAGTCCGGGTAAAAACTTTAAAAGGGGGAGGGGAATCCCAGGCCTCCTGTAGTCTGCATGAAACTCTGGTTAAGTACCACAATATATAGAACATCTTTCACAGTACAATGCTATCTTCATACATAAGTTACCTAGGCTTCATGGCTAAAAAGAAGTCCGTTATCAAGAACACGGTAGCTGAAAGAAGGAATTTGTTGCTAAAGACTTGCAACTAAATAGTGCCCACGGGTGCAAGAGAAGTCATTAGGTTGTGCGTATTTATAAAGAGAAGTTTAGGTCTTCATCTAGTAGCACGTTTTATGTTATTCAGATTAATATTTCTATAGTATTGTGCAATGCTGAAATATTTCCGCTCCAGCAGTTCAGTTTGAAGCTTTGATGTAGAGAATAAGTTGATACTGAAAATACCGAGCTCACAAACAGTCATGTTTTGCAGCAGAATACCATACACGCCCCCTTTTATGCTAAACAGAACTATTTACAAAACCTAGCGATGCCACAAGTATAGCTTTCTAGAAAAGACTGCCAGCCAAAGAGCAAACTGAATGGATGTTGTTACATGAGAAATGGGGATTAGGTAATGGATTCGTTACAAGTCAAAATACACGCAAATAAAAAACATGATATAGGGACACGTCTCAGCAGCTGTAAAGCCGAATGGTGAAAACTATTCGATAACTGACTGGCCATTTTTAAAAACAGCTCCATACCACTGCTGTGAAATTTCCAATATCAACTTTGGGAGCAACTTTTAATACATCTCATAACGTCGTGCATTTAGAGCTTGCATGTACTACAAAAATAAACCATACGTTTTCACAAGAAGCTATGCAAATAGAAATTTTGGAATTGCATCAAATGCAATTGGGACACGTTAAACACTTCACCTTCTTGAAAACTTTCGACACCTTAATGGTCAGTGTTTATGTCATTTGTAACAATGTTGACATACGTGTCATATACGCTGTCTAAACTGGACTGTCATGTGGTTACACTAGGCTGTATATGATACTGTTACGCAAGAGAGAGGAGAATGGGGAAGAACAGAGATCACGCATACAGAATGGTGAGCTCACACAGAACAACAATAGGCAGAGGAGTTAGCAAAGTACACCGAGAGGCAAGACAGAGAGAAGATAAGAAACCTCTGGTGGATGTAACACTTGCTTGCACGTGTCACTTCCTAGCTATAATTGTAGATGATTAAATCATACCACAATTGGAGAAGAAGCAGCATTTCAATTTTTAGACTTCTATCAGTAGTTTAAGACCTGTAGATATTCACCTCACTCTTACACATGTACATGTCCCTCCATACACGTCCCTCCTTACACGTCTCCTTAAATGTCCCTCTTTACACGTCCCTCCTTACATGTCCCTCTGTCCAGGACAGCAATAGACACTAAAAGGCTGTGGCATTTCATCCACATTAATTTTCTGCCTTTACCATTAGATATATTTTAGATCGTAAAAAAACCGACTACTTTGCTTCAAAATATTGTTTTAAAAAACAAAAAAAACTCCAGAACTCCGCCCTTTTCTTACTTGTCCCTGATGAAGTTCTGCAGTTTCAACTCCAGTGTGTATGTCACATCAACCACGCCCAGGTTTGCCATGGGGTCCGCTACACGGTTGAGCATAGAGAAGGCAGCGTAATCCTCCACCAGCCACCAGCTACACAGAACCTCCACACTAATGGAGGAGTCCACCTGCCTAGCTGTGAGCACCACGCTGTGGTTGTCTTCAGGGAGAGGAGACGGACGCACAAACACTAGGTTGGCCTTGCCGAAGACCAGCTGGACCACCGTCTTGGCAGCCGTGTTGGTAACCGTGGTGCAGGTCTCATTGAGCACGTGCATAGCAAACTCCTCCACCTTTTGTTCTTCTCTGTCCTCCAGGAAGGAGCAATGTGGGAGGGACTGGATGAGCTTCATGATGGCTTGCTACAGTACAGGTTAAAAAAATAATATTCCATTTAAGTGAACGGCTAAGGAAAGGGAAAAATTGAAAATGATGAAGAGCTATTAAAAGGAAGGAACAAACAAGTGGGAGGGGTGGGGGAAGAATGGGTGGGGGAGGGGGGGGGGGGGGGGGGGGAAGAATAGATAAAGTTAATTTATAAGTGATCTTTAGTAAGGAAAATCAGCTCACACACAAGCTGATGTACATTATTAAAAAGAGAAAACTAGGAAGTACATGAAACATAATTTAGTGCCTCTAAGAAAGGCTGGGAACTCACAACACAGCAACAGCAACTCTAATGAGCAAAGACAATATCTTGTCCAGTATTCAAAATCTAATGGATTATCAAGATTCAACCATTAGGTTGTTACTAGTGGACCACCAATACACACCGCCATTGAAGGCTGCCCCAGTAAGCCCTTCAGTTAATGAAGCTGTCTGAATTGAACCTGGCTTCCTCAGAATCTCACCAAGTCAGACGAATGTTGTTTAGAAGTGCTGCTTCCTTCGATGAATGTGGCTATGCTTGCCTCTTTGCTGTTGTGGTATATTTTGTTTACTTGTTTACTTGTTGTTATTTACTACTTTTCTAGCCATAGAAGCATCACCACAAGCTATTTCAAGCCCGAATCTCTGACTAGCGCCAGAAAGAAAACTCCCAAGTAGATATCCACCCACTCTTTCCGACACCTTTCCCACGCTACTCCGCTCACATACCGACAATCTGAAGAATCACAGGACTTCGAAACACTGAAGCCACAACTCGACAACTTTCCCCAGAGACATGAGCAGAGAAGGCATGGGCTATTCCCACTACTGTAGGCCAAACCACAGCACTGGCAAAAATGTCTTAAGCACCTTTGAAGTAGCGGAGAATGCCCGAGGCAGCGGTTGCAGATTGAATTAAGCAGCAGATTCCTCCCTTCGTGCTGCACAAGCCACGGGAGATGTTCAAAGAAGTGCTCCTAGTGTTTGATTAATTAGATATGTCAAGAGGACTGGATGGCATGCAACCCACTTCATTGAACGCTACTAATTCAATCGATAAAACTTGCATTCCTTTCCACCTGTTTCAACACCTCACCATATAAACCGCAAAACTATGGTTTAAAATTAATTAACAAAAGTGGATTTTTTTTGTAGTTGCAAAATTAAGTACCGTCTGAGCCAAGGCTAAAAGAAAAACCCAAGGTACATTAGGCTATGTCACCAGTATCTAACACCATATTGAAGGATGTGGTTAAATTAAAAAATTAACAAAAAGAAGTCTAGTTTAAAAAAATGCACAGCACAGCTCACTATCTTTGATTCGAATGTGGCAACTGCTCAAGGTTTAATTTTTCTACGATGTCTTCATCCGCAATTATGAGTACAAGATCGGTCAGAACAGATGAATGGAATGCATTCTGCTCCTCAGTTAACTCACAGAAATTGAAACTGTCGATGTTTACAAATAAATGGATAAACTTACCTCTGCCTATGTAAATTATTTTTTACCATTTTCAGCGAAATGTGTCGAGAATTTGGATAATTGCTAAATTATATTTAAACTATGATTAATGAATAGGCATTGATAGGGCCTTTAACAAACCACAGTGAGTAAATCATTGTCTCCTTACTTCTCCTGACCGGATATCTGTACCAGGGTATTCACCCCACAGCCACTCCCACAAATAGACTATTAGAGTGATTAACAGTACTAATGAATATGATTAAGACAAGCAGCATAGTAACAACAATGGAATGATACTAACAGTAATAGTAGTAGTAGTAATAATAATAACAATAAAAAACAATAACAATAATAATAATAATAATAATTGGCGAGTGAGACACTATACAGTGGTGTCAAATTGAGAATCGGGGATTTTTGTTTATATACATGTGGGGACGTACGTATGTCATTTTGTACTTTGACCCTCTCGTATTTTTATTTAGCTCGGTGTTTGGCTCCGTCCCTAACTTCACTAAACAGAATCCTCTGGTTTATCGATCATTACCTGCATCATCCTAGAAATTGAATTGTTTACCCCTTTGAATTCTTTTGGGGTGCAGTTAAAACTAAAAACTTACCCGAGTTCCATTTCTATTGAGTTAGTGGCGGTGGTAAGTTTTGTCACAATTATAAGCCCTACACAACAGTATTTACTCGAAAATTCATAGTCCACTAGAGTAACCACAAAGGTAAGTCTTTTGTAGGTATGTTCAGTTGTGTGAAAGTATTGTGCGTTACAACTACTACTTCTAAAGAATATCACAAAGAATAGTTTAAATAATGTGATTTTTTGTTGATGCTTTTTTTTTTTTTTTTCAATTCAAACAGTTGCAGGGAGTGGTTACTATGGAATTGAAACCACTTTACCATATAAACGTAATTAAAAAACTCGCCTTTTTTTTTTTTGAGCTTCTAAGTCCCACTTGTTGATTCTCAAGAGCCACTGGTAGTCAGAATGGCTTCTATAGAAGCTACCACTACTCGGGGGAAGCTGAGATACGTAAGTAATTCCATATTTTTAAACTGAAGTTACAAAATAACTCTGGCCTTTTTTTTTATTTTGTAGCTGAGAGCTTGTTCAAGAGTTACTGGTAATAGAAGTAGTCAGAATGGATTAAACTTGATACTACTGTATTATCACTACTCAGGAAATTAAAATAAGAGAATACTGTATTTATTTGCTATAATTAATGGTCAACTGCTAATTTCATTGTATACCTCTTTGCTCAAGTTGTTTCTGAATGCCACAAGACACACTTGGGTCTTAAAAATTACTCTTAGACTCGATACTGTGTGGTAATTCTTTAGAACTTCTTGTTTTTCAAGTCTCAAAAAATGTTATTGCAAAAGGTTATCATGGTATTGTAACCCTTTACCGGATGGAATAAAAAAATTTTAAAACTCAGCCGTTATAGTAGCTTTGAGTGTTTGTTGTCAAAAACAACTGGTAATCAGATAGTCAGAATGACATATTAGAGAGTACAGGAAATACCAGTACTCCTGAAGATGAGGTAAGTATGTTGTTCGGTATTTGTTAGCTAAAGTATGGTCACAACGGCTACGCACTTATACTTATGGAAAAGGACTGATAAATTATTTTGAAGTATCGGTTGTGCACAGGCTCGCTCGCCATTTGTGCTCAAGTACATCACTAGTAATAATAATAATAAGCTGAAATAAAAATATAATAATAGCAAATTTTCTCGTTCTAACAGCCAATATTATGTTAATTAAAACTTAACCCGACATTTCGACTTCTTGCCGAACCTGAAGAGGACTTTGGCAAGAAGTCGAAACGTCGGGTTAAGTTTTAATTAACATAATATTGGCTGTTAGAACGAGAAAATTTGCTATAATAATAATAATAATAATAATAATTTTTCACCTTTTTCTCGGTAATGTTAGCGTCCACGTTCTCTCCCATGGCACAGCCAAAATCCTCCCCCATGATCTTGTACGAAACCCGAGGGACGTCCCTAATGATCTGGTCCTCTTTCTCCGCCTTAGTCTCAGCGTGGGGGGCGCCAGCGCCGATAGCTTCCAACTCACTGCAGCAGTCCTGGATGGAGTCAACAACACACACATGTACCGGGCATGTTCAGTGGCTTTTTTAAACATGTGTACCATGCTTTAACATCATGTGTTGTTCAGGTGGCAAGAGAGGGACAGAATGCACAAATACATGACTCACACACACACACACACACACACACACACACACACACACACACACACACCATCCTCAACTTCAACCCCATTCGTTGTTCTCTGTGAAAAGAAGCAATGAAGGAGTTAGGTGTGGGAACAGGTTGTAACCACAGTACATCCTGCTGGTTGTCTCTGACACAGAGTCTCATTGTGGAGGAAAGTGGAGAGAGAATAACTTCTCCTAAGCCATCTTGACTACTCCCCTCGCCCCCCAATATGTGTACAGTAGTGTGTATGTGTGTGTGTTGAGTGTGAAAAGGATATTGTCTGATTACAGCAGGCACATGCCTTATGCCTTATTTTTCTCCAAAGATAAACTAGCCCTTCGACAGAGGATGTTTCAACCAACTGCTACAGGAACAGAAGTTTATATGAACATGGTGATTTCCCATCAGTATCGTCCTTTAAAAAGAGCAGGATCCACAGATTCTGAAGCCATAGGTCATCAGTACCTCCCAACTCATCAGTGCCTCCCAAATGCATGCATCATCCCAGAATTCAACCATCCTTCAAACATGTCCCCAATTCATTAGCTGATGATTTTGTGTCTTACTTAAAATTCTAGCCTGATATCTGTTAGTTCAAATTCTATTTCTGCCCCACCCTAAATTCTTCACCTGTTATCTTTTTATTCATAAATGATATAAATTCTTTTTATTTAAAGTCCATTTTCAAAATTCAATTTTTTGAAGACACAAGTTAACACGGTGAAACAGAGAGTATAATTTCGAGTTAGACACGCCCCCCCCCCACAAGTTACAGGAGAACTATACAGGAACAATACACTAGTAGCCCTACACAGAATCTATCATCCTCCAGTTAATGTCATAGGATGTCCAATCAAGTCTTTCATTATCTCCAATGAAAATGGCGCTTCAGCACCGACAGGAATGCGAGGGTAGATAGGAATAGTCTAACCGTGGTGCCATGCTGTTCTTGTGTGTGTGTGTGTGTGTGAGTTAGATAGGTTATTTCTAGGACAAAAACAACAACAACAATAACAAAAACAAACAAACAAACAAACACGCACACACACACACAAGGAGAGATGGTAAGGGTATTTTTTGGAACTAAACTTGAGAGGGTCAAATCATTTCGAAATTTCAAAGGGTTTCTCTTTTCCTTGAAATTGATAAAAAAAATTGTGGCAAATGTTACCATAAAGGTCCTAGTAATTTTCAAGGGGGTAAAACAAAAATGTCTCCTGAAAAAAGACCTAAAAAAATCTCTGCTAACCAGCTCCTTATCTTATCACAAGGACTCCTTTACACTATCGCCATCTCTAGGCATGGCACTTGGTGTGAGAACAAGTGACCCATAGCATGGGCCCACTTGGTGTGAGAACAAGTAACCCATAGCATGGGCCAACCTCCACTCCACCTGGTGAAGCCCTACTCTGGAGCTGTGGAAGAGACCAACAACAACTAAGTGACCAGACTGTGGTTGGAGTACTGGATGACATCTCACCATCCTTCTACCAGCTGACCTACCGAAACCTCAAAAAATAACTAATTATCAAAAGCCAATTAACTAAAATTAATGTGTATGTTAGTGTGTGCTTTTCTAATTGATTTAGACAGAGAAAATATAATGCACAATTGAAACAACTCCGGCAAATCGAAGTTTGTGTCACGTGTAAATCCATGCAACAGCAATACAGTAGAAACCACATCTCACACAACACAACGTATCCTAAGTGCCCAGAAATTATAAACATGATTCTAAAGTGTGAACTCTTACAATGCCATTCGCGCTAACACCACAGTCCCCTTCATCAACATCCCTGCCAATGTTAGTACTGAATGTTTAAGTTCGCATACTACCTGCCATGCCTATTAAATCTCACACACCAAAATAAACCTTATCAACCCAATAGTGTCCTAAGCCCCCCCCCCCCCACACACACACACAAACTCGGCCCATTTTTCTAAAATGACAAAGTCACACATCACACGGTAAAAGTTTAACAAACAAGCTGTCAATGTGTCCGCTATGGTGAATCAATCAAGATAGGAACATGCCACCAGGTATGTAACTTACTCTCAGAGCCAGTTCGATGCCCTTGGGGTTGAGGTGAAAGCCACCAGTGACCTTGTGGTGAGGGTTTGGAGTGCGTTTGAGCGCCGTTGCATATTTCTGCACACAAAAAAGGGAAGAGATAAGCATATAGAGGGGGAGGAGGTATAATTATGTAGACATGATATCAGACAATACAAAGATTATCACTTCATTACAATCTGCACACATGTATATGTACTTAAATTAATACTACTTAAAACCCAATAGAGGTTTCTCTGATAGATTTATAAGCTAGTGTACCAAAGTAATCCATTTTAGAAATACCACTTACCTGGCTGTCTTTTCCCACTAATATAACCACACAAACTACTCCAGACAAAAAAAGGAGTTTCTCAATCCACATCACCTCACATGCAAGACTCCAACTTCTTGTCACTTAAACTAAACATCACATTCTGGATTCTCTATTGTTAGTTTCACTGCCTAATATCTCTAATCTGTGCATGTGCGTGTGGCTGTGTGTAGTGCAAGTATAAAATCATCCAATTATGTAATTAGAATGGACCTTACTCAATCAGAGGTCTAAAGAAAAGGAAAGGTAAAAGCGTAAAAACATCTTTTCCAGATTTTATGGCGGGTCAGAACTTAATAATTATATAATTTCATAATTTATTTCTCAGCTTTCTTTTACTAATACATCTAATTATATAATTATCTACTGACTCCATTATATATATATATATTTATTCCACCCTAGATATCTTCACAATGATATCTTTAGGTACATGACCGTGAAATAACTCACGATATTTCACGCTGCAACTCTGGTTATATCCACACATGAGGCAAAACAAAAACAACTAAAAAAAAATTAAAAAGTCTAAATTGAATCAGCCACTGAACTGGTAACACACACACACACATAACCAAAACACTATCTGTACAAGTATTCAATTAGCAGATCCCACACACGCACGGGCCATCTGTGAGAGCCGTGCTACTAAAAGTATGTCTGGTGATCCACATCCCACCTCTGATGTTTAACAACACACAAAGCTGCTGAAGCAAACAAATCAAGTCTCAAATGTCCATTTCCCTGCAAAGCACAGGGCATTCCAAACTAACTAACCCACCATTAAGGTCAGTTAGGCAACCATCCCTCCTGGCATTTTCCCTGAAGCTATACATACCAGGGAATTGGGGGGAAAAACTGGCATCACACGAAAAACAGAAATGGCACACAAGCTTTGACGGTCAAACACACAAACACACATACCAGAGTACGGATCAAGCATGACAACTCCAAAGAGTCTAGTACCAGGACAGCACTATGCAAGATAGGTGCAACCTAATCCCCAAGGCAACGGCCGCCCACACGATAACAACAATCCACTCTTTCCAGACTAAACAGTCCCACCAAAAAGGCAACAATTACTCCAACCACAAACGCAGTTAGCCTCGACAAGCAGAGCCTCTGAAAGACAGCGCAACAAGGCTCATCACGCAGTTCTCACACGAAAGTCACAACATTGAGGCACGTGTCAACTAACACCAAACAGTACGAGGACGAAGCAAGTCAGCAGAGTGAGTTCACAGGCCACAACTATGTAATAGCCTCAAATCAAAGTTCAGAATCTGTCCAATGTGTTCACTGTTCCCAAAAATTAAAAAAAAAATCTGAAATATATATTTCTGTTGCCCTCAGCCACAAATCAAACGCTCTAATAAACAAAAAGAGTATTTAAAACATACTGCTCAATTATTATCTCAGACAGGAAAAGTCAAATTTGCTAACCACGCCTTCACCTCTGCCCACCTTGCGCTACACTACTTACCTTGAGCAATTGGTCCACCTTGGAGTTGAGTCCGCGGCTGATGGTGGCAGGAAGACCGTCCCTGTGGTTGTAGAGCATGCACTGGACATCATTCCTACTCAAACTACCAAATGACCTCAAGTTCTGGTTCACCTAAGAAAAGAAAGCATGTGTGCTGGTTTAAAAGGCCATGTGAGAATATAACATCACACACACACACACACACACACACACACACACACACACACTAATAATAATAATAATAATAATAATAATAATAATAATAATAAGCACAACATCTAACCCCTTAGTACAAATGATTCAATTCAAACTGCTCGGTCAGAAATACAAATGCTGAATATCAAGTGATCCTGGTAGATGAAAAATTTGATTGCATTAATTATGAAACTTGGAACCAAAAATTTAAAGCACACACTAAAAGGGAACTAAACTTTAATAGATTTTAATTCTAATATTATCAGATGTATTCTCTCTCTATCTTGGTTTGTTTGTTTGTTGTTGTTTTTATTTATTTTTTTGTTGGTTTATTTTATTTTATTTTTCAACCACACCAAAATTTAAGGAAGAAAAAAAAAATGGCTGTCCGGGATTAAACACAGGATCACTTGCTTAACACACAAAAATCTTTCTCGGCATATCAATCCCAAATAACTCATACATTGTATGACCAGCTCTTAATGGTCCATTTCTCGCTACGATTAGCCAATGAAATTCCAGGCCAGTAGAGATGGGAACTCGAACAGACTGGGATTCCAAGAATGCCAACTTGTAATAACCCAACAACGACCTTCTTGGGGGAGGGGAGAAGGAATGAGTTGGAGGAGGGACACACTCAGAGACCCAATAAACACACATACTTCAGACTGACACACTGACAAATAGGAAAGATAAAGACAAGAGAAAGAGGGGCGCTGAGACAGGTAGTGCTTTAATACATACGGTAAACTGTGGTGGTTTCATGTTGCATGGAAAATCAAAACACTTAACACTGAAAGATATCTAGAGGGGAGAAGAGTGTCTCCAGCAGCCACAATATCAGAAGTCAGCATACTTTGCTTGCAGCTCTTAATTCTAATTCCTAATAAACCGCTACTATGTATGTATTTGGCGATATCTTTGACAATTAATTGTATCTTTCCGCAGCAGTTGTTGTTACACTATATCATTAATCCACACGGCACTGAGCAGACAGACCAGACATCTGCATATCAAGGTTAAAACAAAAACTCAAACAAAAATACACACTCCTGTAGCACCTCTACTTCACACCTCTAACCCACCCATAGTAACAGCTCATCCACACACTCTCACACACACATACACATACACGCATGCATGCACACACACACACACAGAGTGACTGATGGTTTATAAGCAACCTACTCACAAAGGATATCTTCCCCTCTCTTTCTTTGCATAACTACTTACCCGTTATATACACAATGTCCCTAAATCTGAACTAAAAAAACCCCTCTTCCAACAACCGCAACAAATGTAAACCCGTTAAAAACAAAGACAGAAAGGGTTTTTTTCCATAAAAAATATTATTCAAAAAACAAACAAAAAAACTTCAACAAATAACCATTGCAACCCTATTAATTAAGATTGATTAGCAACGCCAAACATTGGGGAAGACACTATCACTGAACAAGTTGACTAATCTTCCATCAGGCACGTACGTTGTTTACCTCACGCTCTAAACCACTCAGTTTATCACAACACCTTTCAACACTCACCCATGAAGCAACAACTCCCTCCCTACCTCACCAACTCACGAGAAGGCCATCTTGAAACTTCCATTCCTACATTCTTTTCCCCAATAGATTGTTATTCACTCTACCCAAATAAACTCAGATATTTTTCTTTCTTTCTAATAAGACCAGGTTTTTGGCAGATGGTCACAGAAGCAAGTAAACAGGAAAGGAAGAATTTTCCATACAGAGAAACATAAACAAGCTAACTGGCTGGATATAGATCTTCTAAACAATTCTGCAGGAAAAAAATGCTCTTAGTATGAATAATAGAACCTTACTTACTTTCAATCTGCTTTACGTCGTTACTATTATTACCAAAAAATAAAATCTAGTGCCGCGAGCTTAATTATTGTCTTGAGTTTGTTTACAGCCAATGGATCATACAAAGTTGGAGAGTGAAAAGATTCCGTCTTGCTTATCTTGCTACTATGAACATGTCTAAGACATCAACTATAAGTGTGTGTGTATGTGTGTGCGCACATGCGTGAAATCAAAATGTCATTATTAAGCGTGTGTATAAGTGTGTGTTCAAGTATGTGTGTAACAGAGAGCCAGAGAATGTGTGCGTGTGCATAGAAGTATGTACGTGTGTGATGCAGGTTAGTGCATTCCACACTTCATCCATACAGTGGTGTCGCAGACTTACATAATCCACTCGACCCACAGAAATCTGCACGGTTTAACCTTCTCACGGAATTCTAACCTAATCAATACCCAGTGCCGCCATTCTCCCTCCTACTGCTACAACAACTAAATCAGTGGTCCATCAAACTAATTAGGCCCCACACACACACACACACACTCTCTCTCTCTCAAACGATGAACACGCACACACATACATGGCAGTAAACTGAATGACGGATAAAATGCACCCAGAATCGAACCACACAGGTTGTATGACTGGAGATATACAGAACTATGACCAGCACAGTCCCAGTGCTGTAAACTGACTCTTAAGGAATATCAACGACTCGTGACTACACTGGGAACACTAAGAACTCACCATTTCCCGGGAATTGGGAGGTTATAAAGGGGGTGGGGTCCGGATTGAGGCAATGTGAGTTAGAAATAAACACATACATACACAACCCTGTTCCTAATGGTTGAACGCATATTGCACAGTCCTTTAAGTGAACTCTGTGAGTTGCACACACATAAATATATTCTGCACACCCAAAATTATCAATTTCCAAAACAACAAAACTGCATGTAAGCATACCAACAATGTCCTCCCCTAAACGCAACAAGATGAAAGAGTAAAGTAAACATTTTTACCATGCCCAGTACAAATGTCAGCTCCACACCTAATGAACACTTTACCTCACTCCATGCAATACATCAATGGGAGTTGACAACCCTACGTCTATTACCTCATCCTCCACCGCCTGCTCCAGTTGTACTTCAAACTCACATAGACATCATCATCACTCACATTGAGCACACACGCACACACACACACACTCACCTGTGCATCGTCCACCTCAACTTCACACACAACACACACACACACACACATGTGCGCGCACACACACCATTGCTTACCTGCGCAGCAGCAAGCCAGCCCACCGTAGCCTCCTTCACTGTTCCACTCAGAGAGTCACTCAAACCTTTACCAACTTCCTTGTAGACTCCGAGAGGAGCAATCAGTTCAGATGCCGAGGTCAGCAATTTGGACTGGGCCTCCAAGAAGCTAAGGAAGCAAGATCCCATCACCTGTGGTGGTCAAAGAGAAAGTGGGGTAGGTGTGTGCAAATGAACGTGTGTGTGTATACACGTGTATATATGTGTATGTGTGTGTGCATGAAAGGGTGTGGCAGAAAAAAGATAAAGAGGAGTAAATAGGTTATAATCATTCTACGACACCCCATACACAAATTCTCAAGTAAAGTTGAATATGCATACATTTAGATTTTTTTTTTTTAATTACACGTCTAAAGTTGATTAATGTGACACCTCAAAAAGCACCTATATCACAACTTCATACAATGAATTCCTGTCCTTGCTTACAAGAACTTGATAATGTTTGGATTTACACACCCTCTGGCTGTATAGTGTCAGTTCCAGATAGCCATGTTTGCTTGCGCCATTTGTAGATTTGTTTTGCTTAGTTATAACCATATATATTTTGTTATGGTGATATAAGGGTCTACGAAACCATGTCAGTTAATCAGTGCCGCCATTTTAAAAAGATTGTCCCAAGATTAGTTTGGCGATATGCCCATACAAACTACAGTACACTTCATAAAAAAAAAAACATGTAAACTAACTACGGTACAAAATAAAATTGGTATTGTGAACTGGACAAAAAATTGTGACTTCTTCACCGGACCCTGTGACAAAATTAACAGCTCAACGTAGCCAAAATGTGCTAGTCTACTGAGAGAGAACACACACCTAATTAACTGTGTCCAGACCTTATTAGGTACCTGGTTTTTGCCTCAACATCACAGAACATTCCCAAACTTACCTCCACCCTTATTTTTTGGACATCGTTCCTGGCTTCTACCAACAGGGAGTCTTCCTTGGCAAATTCAGTGGCTGAAGCTTTGAACTTAGCTTCCACTTGGTCCATTTTCTGCTTGTTGGGATTCTGGGAGCTGTTCAGTTGCTCCATTTGTTTGACATATGACTCATGCTTAGACAGAGCCTTCGCGTGGCCATCTATTCTACTCCGTAACTTGCTCAAAGAAGGCGCTAACTTTTTTGTGATCGGAGGGACGACCTCCCCTTGCAGTATAAAGGACGACTTGGTACACTTGTCATTTAGCTGCTCGCACGCCTCTCTGAAGCGGAGGGCGAGCAGAAGAACCGGCGTGTCTTGGAACATGGTCTCCAAAAGCGAAGCCACCTTCACACCAGACAGACAGAAGGCATTGAAGTTCTCCATGTACTCGATGAGGGCCTTCGGTATGGCCGTCACTGTGCTCTCCATTCTGTCCAGATTCTGTCTCATACCCTTGTGAGAGCTACTACTGGAAGAATGTCGCGAGCTAGAGAAAGTCCGCCTGCCGAAGCTGAGGTGGTCCATCACGACTGTCCAGGTTGTTTACAACAAATTAACTATAGCTTTCCTCAGCTGGAAAATTGGTACCATTTCAGAAGAAACTCAAAGAAGGCGTGCTCTGAAAAGCTATCTCGGAACAAACAGTACTGGGTTATTTTGGCAACTCAGTTGTAGGAGGCAAGCAGAGAGTGTGGGAGGGCACGGTGACTCGTGGTGTGGGGAAGGATGCTTCGCGTGCGTTATTCGGTGTGATGAGTAATAACTTTGATGAAGTTCAAATAATAAGCTGGACTTTCCATTTCCTGCGCGCAAGGATTCACGCAAAACCCCGCCTTTTCCCTCATGAGGGGTTTTTCCCTCTAATTAAACCGAATGACTAATTGGGAGGGAGATCCGCCAAGTAAGAAGTGCGGTGGTGGTGCAGCGGCTGTGAATTCGTTTACAGCTTAACGCTGGGACGCACCTGGGCTTTCTGTGTAGAGACGTTGCGGGTAGCTAGTGCCCTTACTAGAGAAGCAACATGGAGGTAAAAAAGCCAGCTAAGTGTAACGCTGATGAAATAAATCCGTTTACCTTCGAGCCTCCTTTCACCACTTGTGATAAGATAATGGTAAGAGTAATATTTAAAATTTTCATTCTATGTGGGGGGGGGGGGGGGGGGGTTAATAATTAGCTTGTAATAAATCCTGCATACCAGCTCCACCCACCTCCTGATGTCTGCAGTATTTCATGCATTTCATTTTGATGGGACTTTTTTTTTTTTTAACAGTTTACAAAGAAAGCCAAACAAGTGAGTAGGCTGTGGCTACTGTATATTTATGTGCTTTTTATGTGTCCTACTAGATATTCATAAATCTATTTTGGCTCTTGCCCCTGAGGCTATTTTTACTGGTAATTCCATCTGTCACTGCCGGGGCAGTTTTGCTCTTTCTGTGTGGCCTCGGCAACAAATACGACCCAGACAACCCCACTCCATTGCCCAAATGGAGAAAGTGAGTGAGCACATCTAAAATGTGGCAAACATTTTGTTTCGGTCACATGATCTGTTACAGTTGTCAGTGCTCTATTCAATGCTGTCATTCTAAGAAAAGACGAGGCACTCTTGTGTTGATGTGGTTTGTTGCGTCAATGGCAGAGTTTAGGTTCTGGCTATGTCTCCTTCATTTATAGTTCTGTATAATGTATATGTATCTGTCTTACAATAGTAAAGGAGAATGAATAATTCATGCTGTCTAAAGTATTATTTTTTTTAAAAACAGCGAGAAAGTTATCAGAAACAATTTGAAGTAGCCACTAGAGTCAATGATGTTTTCAAATTGAAACAACAAAGTCTAGTTTAATTTTCAAATTTTTATCACATATATTATATATATATATATAAATAAAACAAACATTGGAACCTTGGTTAGATTTTCATGGGAATTTATTATGTAGAACATACAAAAAATTGTTCACAATTTTTTTTAATTATCAAGATGAAGTCGAGAATGCTAGAAATCAATTCTAATTATATGAGAATTGCATGATACTAACCTACTATATGTATATGGAGTTAGTACTAGCAGCAAATATTAGAATTTCAGATATTCAAGTAACTTGACTGCTAATCCTGTGCACTGTAGAGTCATGGCTGACAAAGTGGGCTCTCTGATCGCTCGCATTTTCTTGCTTGGATTTGGCTACCACTGGATCCATCAGAAAGGAAGTCCAGCCCACCCCACTCTAGCACCCATCATGGCTGCTGTACCCCATTCCTCAATGATAGATATCTTTGTCGTCATGACCTATGGACTACCAAGTTTCGTCTCTCGGGAAAGTGTTCGCAACTACTTTATATTTGGACGTAAGTAACAGATATAAGAGGTGAAGGGAAACCGTTGCTATCCTGTCTGATGTTCCCAGAGCAATACTTTTGCTGATGCATTAGTGTGGTAAACAAAAACAAAAATAATGACTACATTAACAGATGACCATGTGGTATGACACTAAGTCTGGGAGGAGAACACTGAACCATGTAGAGTGGAAACTCAATATAACATTTCCAAGTGGAGTATTGGAGATAGACATTGTTGGAGGCAGATGTTTTCTATACTACTACAACATTTTACATCTATTCCTAATCATTTAAAAGTAATAAATTACAGTCATGTAATACACAGTGAAAATATGTAGTGAAGGCATCCCTAAATTAAACTTTGGAAATAGGGTAAATTAATGAAGTGATCCATTTTGGTTGCTTGCCAAATGTCTTTGGGAGAAGTAGGTTTTTATTTTAGTCTGTGAGCTTTTCGCAGTGAGTCTTTCATTTAGGCAAATTATTTATATTGGAGAAAGAAGACCTAGCTCTTGTTCTGGTGGTATTACTGGAGGAAGCTGAAGTGTTGATGTGATAATTGCGCATCAAATTACAAAGTTGGTGATTATGCAGAAATACTTTTTACCATACCATGGCCATTCCCTCAGTTGCTATGCCACCACAATGTACATGTATAATTAGAATTTATTTCTGAGCCTTTATTTCAAACCTGACAGAGAGTGCGGTGCATGAGAAGAGAAAATTCTAAACGTTTTAAAAACTTGTTTTTGGGTGCATGAAAAGAGAAAATTCTAAACGTTTTAAAAAACTTGTTTTTGCTCTATATTTTGTTTTGGTAAGTTTAAAAATTAGCTAAAATTCCCCAATAATTTTCTATTGTTATTTTTAATGGTTTACAAAACTCATCATCAATTGCAAAACAATGGCCAGTCACAGTGGTAGCATCAAAGGCACCACATCATCATCATGATAGCTCTTAATCCCAACACTTTTACTCATGCAATACTATATTTTGCTTCTCATTTTCAGACTGTAAGCAACTCCACGTCTCACAAAACAACTACATAGGCTGCCTTAAATACTTATCACTGTTTCATCTACACTTGCACCAATTACATTACTTGTTTCACAGCCATCATTACCAAAACTATGCGCACTATCTTTGTGAAAAGAGATGATAAGAAGTCTAGGGCAAGAGCAGGAGCAGAGATACGCCGTAGAGCAGAGTGCAAAGGTCGATGGCCTCGGATATTAGTGTTTCCAGAAGGCAAGTCCTTCAAATAGTATTTTTAATTTACAAATACACTATCATGTATTTCACTCTTCTGTACTTGCACACTTCCTCAGGAACTACTCATAATCGTAAAATGATTCTGCTGTTCAAGAAAGGAGCCTTTCAGCCAGGATTACCCATCCAGCCTTGCCTCATTAAGTATCAGAATAGACTAGTATGTTTACAAGCTCTTGTAGAACCTTTATCACTTCCTGTTTCACCTTGTAGGGTACAGCCACTTGGTGTGGACCAGCGATAAATCAGTAAGTTTACAATATTACTATCATACTACACCCTCAGGTTTTCATGTGTTTAAGTCAGATAAGGGAACTGGTGCTGGCATACCCCAATTACTATTTGGGAAGCTACGCTTTTATTGTTTAGTGAGAATATTGAAAGCCCAGCAAAAAGCATTACCATATCACATTATGCATAAATTTACTTTCCTCAAAATTCTAAGGGATAATGTCGTAGATTGTCATTGCTACTATAATATTTCTAGTAATTCAATATTTTTAGCTTAGCTAGCAGCATTAAAATTTTTATATAATATTCACAAAACGTTTCAGCTCGTAAGCCTTCTTCAGTTGTGAGGTGAGGGGTATGACTGTTTAAAATAAAGTAAAATAAACAAAATTGTCAACGATAAAAATGCACGTAGCCGTGGGTTAATTGACGCTAGAGTTCTTGTAGGAACAGAGTCCACGTAGAGTTGAGCTCGAGGCCTTTGTCTAAATTAGAGTTGGTGTTACTGCTCTGTATAATTAATGCTTCCGTTAGCCTCCTATGGAAGTAATTTGGTATCGTTTTCAGAACTCTTGATTCATCCCAGTGTACTCTGTGTGATTTCTTCCATGCATGTACTGAGATGCCATTTTTGTTATCCATGCATATTGATGTTCTTTCAATCTTTTTTTTCTAGATTCCTGCCAGTTTCACCCACATACACTGAATTGCAGTCCATGCATGGTATGCTGCAAACAACTCCTTTCTTTTTCTCCATTGGTGTTGCTTGTTTAACATGTACAAGAATTTTCTAAGAAGTTGTTGAACTCTGAAAATTTACTTTTATGTTGGACTGCAAATTCGCTCAATTTTCTCGCTAATGCCTTTGATGTATGGTAAAACCAAAAGTTTGGATTCATTTTCTTTGTTGGAATTCATACTTTTTGATCTTCTGTAATGGTTGATGTTTCTATTATAACTGGTAAAGGATAGCCATTAGCTAGGAAGGTTGTTTTGAGATGAGCTAATTCCTTGTCTAGTATTGCAGAGTTGCAAATTGATGTTGCTCTAGAACTCAAACACTTGACTACTCCTGACAGAAGGGTGGTGATTCGATTTGTAATTCAGATAGTGTTTTTTCTTTCTGTAGATTGATGTGATGAAGTGACCATTCTCCCTCTCTATTTCAACATCAAGAAATTATAATTTGTTATTGTTCTCTTCCTCTGTAGTAAATTGTATTGACATGTTTTGTTTATTCAGGTGGGACTTAAAATGTAGGAGGTGTTGTTGTGTATGAGGCCATAATGCAAAAACGTCATCAACCACCTATTTCTGTTACCAAGACCAATTTTAAGAGCAAATTGAAGGTGCTTCAATGGGTTCTCCTTTATCTCCAAATATATTCATGGAGAATCTTGAAGACAATGCAATCAGTACCTCCCCCTTTAAACCATCTCTCTGGTGCAGGTACGTTGATGACGTTTTTGCAGCCTCATACACAACAACACCTCCTACATTTTAAGTCCCACCTGAATAAACAAAACATGTCAATGCAATTTACTACAGAGGAAGAGAACAATAACAAATTATCATTTCTTGATGTTGAAATAGAGAGGGAGAATGGTCACTTCATCACATCAATCTACAGAAAGAAAAAATACTTATCTGAATTACAAATCGAATCACCACCCTAGAATTCTGTCAGGAGTAGTCAAGTGTTTGAGTTCTAGAGCAACATCAATTTGCAACTCTGCGTGCATTTTTATCGGTGACAATTTTGTTTATTTTACTTTATTTTAAACGGTCATACCCCTCACCTCACAACTGAAGAAGGCTTACGAGCTGAAACGTTTTGTGGAATATTATATAAAAATTTTAATGCTACTAGCTAAGCTAAAAATATTGAATTCTAAGGGATGATTGACTATTGCAAATGTACAAGAACTAATTTCCAATTAGGGAGGGAGGAGTACATGTCGCCCTATTCACAGCCCCTGTAAATTACCAGACATGGTATCCCCAAGAAGCGATTAGGTAAAGGGTCATGCTTGCAAGACTAGATCGCTTCACCTGTGCCTCTAGTGTATGTGTACAAGATCAGTTTTGTAATGGAGCTAGTCAGTTTATCTCCAATCAATGACTGACATCATGAATGTTTCATTTGATTGGTGCCTAGTATAACAAAAATTAATAGAATTTTTATTTGCACAGATAGTTAATTCACAAATGCTGAATATGCTGTTGCTACTGCATTATTAACCTATAGTGTATTTAAAAATTGGCTTATTCTATATAACTTTTGCTCTTCTTTTCCCTTCTCCTCATACTAATTGTATGGCAGATTGAAGGGGCTGGCCTACACCATGTGCCAGTTTCATAATCACTTGACGGTAGAGGTAAGTGTCCATGTACCTCACACTGCTACATCATAAATAAAGGGAATAAACATGTTTCAACTGCAGTTTTTAGATGTGTATGTTCCATCTGAGAAGGAGAGAGGAGATGCTGAAGTATTTAGTAGAAATATGCAGCTGTTAGTGGCCCAGTGAGTTGAAAGTACAGCTCATAGGAAAAACAACTCTGTATAGCTAAAGGCAGTAATTTAAAAACAATTCCTGTATTTATTGACTGCTAAACTGAGAGGTATGTCATGTAGCACATCTTTAAAAACAGCCAAAATGATTTGAAGTCCGATTTGTATTTTTTTTAGCATAGAGTAGCTCTCTCTTCTGTTGATGTGTCAGTCATTGTTGTTGTTTGTTGGTATTTAATTCCAGGAAGCTGGGTGTTGTTGCTGGTATGCATACTCTAGAAGACAACTTCATTATGGCTCAAGCTCACAGGCTAGGTCTCCCTCTTGAAACTGGCATGGTCGTGTATGGTAAAGTGCAGTCAGAACTTGGTCTTGGGGGTGGAGAGGTAAAAAACAGCTTAACAAGATTTGCCAGGATGAACCGACAAAAAGACGGAAAACTTACCTGGAATGAAGCAGCTGAATTCTTGGGTGTGGCCTCCCAGGACTGTGAGCTCAAGCTCTACTTTGATGACGTTAGTAACTATTAATTTTGAGGAAACTCAATTTATGTGGTTGAGATTGGTCCTGTGTGTGTTGGTGCAGATGACAGGATTCCACTTAAACTTCAGGGAGTATTTGTACACTATATTTTACCCATCCCTACTCATACTGAAAGATGAAGACTTCTTGAAGGCAGCATTTGATGTGAGCAATGATATGGAAAATTTGGAGGGAGCATGGGAATTACTATCTATACCGCCCATATGTGCTCTTCAGGAGTAATGTTGGAAGACTATTAATAACTAGCAAGCACAGTACATATGTGTGGCATATTAGAAGCATATGTGATAGAGTGCTAAAATTGAGGGTGAGCCTTGCAAGAAGGCTACCTTCAGACAGATCTAAATGCTAACCAGAAGAGCCCATTGAATAGGTGTACTGCTAAACACTGCACTATATTTTCAAGAAAACTAGATTTTTAAAATTAGAATAAGGCTGTAGTTCATTGTATCTCTTTACCTAGCTCATTATTAATGTTGCATGTACTTTTTTTTGGTAATGTTGAGAAGGTGGATAAAACTATACATGTGTTCAATATAATTCTTCTTATTGTTATTTTCAGAAAGACTAGCTTCTGCTGTAGTACACCCACAGCTATTTGTTAGAACTCATTGATTTTTTTTGATTTTTTTATTTCAACTCCACATCATTATTTGTTGTTAGTCATTTGAACAAGTCCCAGTATTAAAATGGTTATAGTTTTAGTTACAATCTAGCTATTCAACTTACTTGTACACAAATGATAAACTGTAGACCTAATCCTTTCTTGGGACACTTCACTATAATTATCATCAGTCTGTAATTTGAAGTTACTTGGGTTTTTAATGACCCTTTACCAACCACATTTGAATCGTACAAGAAGATCAACTGTTCAATTAAATTTTTAGCAAAAATTATTCCAACAGAGAATTAGGATGTTATGATAACTAGTTCTACAACACACTTTTTTTTTTATCATGGCATTGTTATTAATTTCTAGAGGTTAGATTCCAATAACAATGGCCAAGTATCTTCAAGAGACTTCTCTGATGTCCTGTCAGTGAAGAGATTAGTAAAGGAAGACATCTGTTGCTCTGATGGACATTTTGATAGCAGCAGCTTTGAAAGCCAAACAAGAAAGAGATATGGTAAAAGTAAAAGAGAATGTTACAAAATGCAGGATCCTGCCTCAGGCAATAGTGGATGGGACAGAACTTTCACCTATGGTGAGCAATCAATCTGTGTGTGTGTGTGTGTGTGTGTGTGTGTGTGTGTGTGTGTGTGTGTGTGTGTGTGTGTGTGTGTGTGTGATGCGATGCATGTGTGTGTGTGCCTACTGCAAGTTTGTGAGTATGTGCGTGTGTGTGTGTGTGTGTGTAGAATGTGTGATACATGTGTGTGTGATGCATGTATCTGTGCCTACATACTGCAAGTTTGTGAGTATGTGTGTGTGTGTATGTGTGTGTGTGTGTGTGGTTGTGTCCTTGGCTCATGGCCTGAGCTCCCAGAGTTCAAGCCCCACTCAGGCAATTTTTTCCATCTAGTTTTCCATCTGCCTCCCACCAACCCCACCAGTCCACCCAGCTATGATTGGGTACCTGGCATTTTCATGAAACAGCAATGGTCCAGGTGGGACTTCTGTGCCCACACCACTTGCTGTGAGGAAAAGCCTGTTCTCCTGCAAGTTCCTAGCCCAGCTCCAGGAGCCTGCTAATGCACAGGCATCCTGGCTCTGCCAAATGCGCATAACCGCTAGCAGGTTGCAAGAGAATTTGCATTTTGTGTGTGTATGTGTGTGTGTGCATGATCAATATGTTGGCTGCAATATAGAATCCCTTTGCATGCTACTACAAGAACTTCAGCTATCAGCAGTTGCTAGTGGTGGGGAAGTCACATGGTGCACTTATGGAACCTCAGGATCAGATTTGGGCATGGGCAATGCTTTGAATATGCAAAATTTAATCACATGATTCTGCACTGTTTGTACACCAAATACATGTGATATGATGTTACATTTCAGATGTGCCAGGGTCAAGCTTTATTCTAATTGTTGTAGATGAATTCAAGATGTACTTGAAGTCCAACCCAGAGTACTTGCTTCTTCTCGAGGCCAAGTTTAAGTCAAAGTCAGTCAAACATTCACACTTGCAGTGTCTCTATTGACTTCACCCATTGCCTTACCCAGTCAAGCAATCATCCCACTATATTTTCAAAAAATGTTAACTGTTGCTGTTGTTTTTATCGGTATATTATTTATTCTATCAGAGGTCTAAGAATAATTTGATTTAATTTTGTTTTATTAGTAACAGCAGCACAAAATTAAATACAGTCTCATTTGGCTGTACTAAATTATACTGGTTTATATAAGTTGACACTTTTTAATTAGAAAATGAGCTATTATTTTTAGCATGATTTCATAAATCATTTGTTAAAACAAATCAACAAATGAAAATAAAACAGACGGTCAAACAATGAAATGAAATTTAAAAATTGCACTGGTAGGATTTCAAGTCCATGACTGACCCAATCTGATCCTTGGAGATGCATTTGGAGTTTGCAGTAGGTCATTGGCAGTTTTTGAACTGTAGGGGGAAGACTGTGCCTTGTAAACAAAATCCAATCTTGCCTCAGCTTTCCTGTTTGTGAGAGAATTATTGTGTAAAGAAATTGAATATTGCCGAGTATATTAGATTTTAGATTGCCACATTAATAATTGCTGACATGCTGTCTCATATAATTCAGTAAATGCAAACATTTGCTGGTAAAATAAATAATCCACTCCAATTTATCAAGAAAAGTAATTAATTTCTGAAGAGCTTTAAGCTAATCACTGACAGCACAAATATTCTCACTTTTTCTCAAGCAACAGCTGACTAAGTTGAGCATGCTTGCTATTGAGGACAGCCCGCAGTTGTCTTATCTCTTTCATGTAATGCTTCTTTTCCAGTTGGTGATCTCTCTCGCTCTTCAGTAACCTATGTAGTGCAGGACACCATGCAAACACACATACACACAACATACAAACCTCAAAACTTGAATCATATCAGTTTCAGAACAGAATTCCACCTTACCAAACCACCTCATTATCTAACCACCTCATTATCTAACCACCTCATCCCCTAACCCACTCAGTTTTAAAGAGTTAAATAAATAGAAGAAAAAAAAGTGTGTACAAGTTATAATGTCAAACATTACAATTGCTATAGATAGAGACAGATACAACTGTACTAAAACTTTAGTGTAAATATAGAATGGAAACAGGAACTCGTCATTACAACCATCTATAGAATAAAAGCATACTTGCATTGAACTAGCACTTCAATGCACACAAAATAATTTTCGATAATGAAAAAATGTTGGACCCGGCCAAGCAGGTATTTCCCACAGGGAGTAATGCATGCATACCATATGAACCAATCACATGGTTTCTTTTGAAACAACAAGCTGTCCATGCTGCATGCATATCACCCTCCACGATATAATAAACGGTAAGTGTACCCTCCAGAAATCTGTATATCACCACGGAGAGTTCGACCTCAGTTAACCCCTGAAACTTCGGGAAGAAGTTGAAATGTCGGGTTAAGTTTTAATCAACAATATTGGCTGTTAGAACGAGAAAAATTTGCTATTATTATAATTATTTCAGCCGAGAATGACTGAATCATTGAAACAAAAAGTATCAAAAAAAAAAAAAAAAGAAAGAAAGAAAGAAAAGAAGAAGGAAAAAAAAGAAAAAGAAAACTGGAGCTTGCAGCAGGAGTGAACATAGTAATTGGTTTGAACAAGTTTTGATCACATGATCACTAAAATGGTGGCATCCATGGTTGAGCAGAACTTTAAACACTAAAATGGTCAACCACTATTGTCTAATACTTTCAATGCCTAGGTGCCTGCCGTTTTTGAAATTTTCAGTTGACAAACAGGTAGACAGACAGACAGACCAACTGACAGACACACAGGCAAAATCTATGCACGGTGAGGGTTAATTATGCAACCAAATAGAAACTTATAATCCACTGGTAAGAACCACAATTATTTCATTGAATGAATCTTATACCATAGTGCCCAGAAAGTGGTATTATTGATACGCAACATGTACTTACAGTTTTGTAGCCTTGTCCAGGGTCGTGTTGGTATCCTTTTCAAAAGTGTGCATTTTCTTCTGAATAGCTGATAATGCCTCCATGTTGTCACTTCTAGATGTAATGAGCTTTTCTGTTGCAAACTTGTGTGCATCAGCCTATACAATAGAAAGGGGGGGGAAGTATTTAAGGTTTGGTACAGAAATAGTTCAAGAGTG
>WLWD01002022.1_pt1:92500-141790 | contig 141790 bp, 104 predicted proteins | sample 6712731 | NCBI WGS metagenome assembly WLWD01 (sample SAMN12718690, study PRJNA576275) | sponge metagenome | isolation source: marine sponge | host: Mycale hentscheli | place: New Zealand: South Island, Marlborough, Capsize Point | collected 2014-11-01
GTGTGTGTGTGTTTGTGTGTAGGTGGGTGTGGGTGCCCAACACAAGTGAACTACAATTGTCTATGTTATTTGTTTCTTTTGTCCTTGTCCTAAGGTAATCAGCTAAGTCAACTGCCCTGGAGATAAACACCTGTTCTAGTAGATACTGAGACATCCTCTCATTAATTGCTAAGCAAATTGTTATTCTATGAAGTTGTTTGAAAACATCTGAACTTCTTGTCATTTACAAAGGAAATTAAACTTCCATATTGTTATACCAAAGATGCTTCAGAAAGACTCTTTCTAGTAAAAGATCACGTAATCACTTTTCCATATTACAGTGTAATGTGGTATATGCATGCAGTGCGTGAAAACAAACAAAACATTCTGATTTTTACTACACCAGAAATACCGCTCCTTTCTGTACAAGATATAATAACATTACTGTGGTGCAGTGTTTTCGATTCAGAGAAAATATAATAATTCCGTTCCCAAATCACAGCACAGTAGCAGTGAGAAAGTGGTAAGGAAATGCTCAAACCGAATCTGTCCTCAAAACAGAGAGAAAGAGCTAGCAGACAGAAAAAAATAAACCAAGCGTAATCCTCCTTATTTGGGCTTCAATAATAGTAAGTGTTTATAACTATCCTGCCCACACGAACACAGAGTGCACACACACTGGTCCATCTGTGTTTATCAACAAACCTCAACCTTACTGAACTTTCAGTCTGCCAGTGGCACGACCTTAGTGGACGTAAACAGAAAGTTCAACCCATTTGGCCAAACCACTCACCAAAAGTCTTTCGTTTTCAGCCTTCAGATCCACCATTAGTACACTGGTATCTTTGAGCTCTTCCTGAAATACAAAGATACATAAAAACCACGAGTAGACATGAAAATCAAGAGGCAGGCATGCTGAAATGAAAACATTTAAAAAAAGGACATGTTACAATAATTGGAATTCATAATAAACAAAATTATATATCCCAGAATTGTGTACATTCAGTGGGGGTTATGCTGTCCTTTTCAATGAGGCCCCCGTGTGTTCTCGACTGTTCCCAACTGCTACATTCGATGTGGTCTCACTGTTACATACTCCGGTCTCACTATATATACTTAGCCCTCACACAATATTTACTTCTCATTATAAGTTGTACGCAACAAAACAGTATAGTATATGCATTGCTCACTTATTATCATAATGAGGTTGTAATAGGAAGTATGATGACGCTCACGTATTGTGTTTGTGACTCACTGCCTGAGGATTAATCTGAGTGTTTTACAACGACTAATATGTTGCACATGATGTTTCACGCACTAGGAAAGTTAGTTTATGTTTGTTGTAGTAGTAGTAGTAGTAGTAGTAGTAGTAGTAGTAGTAGGTAGTTGTTGTTGCTATGGTGAAACAATCCAGTCTTGCCTGGCATTACGCTGTGGTAGAGTAATTCAACTAGTTCTTTAGTAACAGTTTTTGAGTAGTAACACCTGGCCGGGGGAGGGGGGTGGGGAAGAAGAAGAAGATACACTAATGGTCACTGACTGCTTGAGAGGCTCAGTCTAAACTAACTGAACTCACAGTAACTGCTGTAATTACTGTAAAATGAAGTGATTCATAGTGGTGTGCTTGTTAAATTTTAGCAAGTGAAGTAGCAGTTCTGGACAACAAGCTCACAGCAGCCAAATTTTACTGGTAAAAAAAATCTTCAATGCCATAGTATCTATTCCCCACAACTTTTAGTGGCTTAGCATTTCTAATCATACAGTTTTAAGACAAAAGCTAAAGTAAGACTTACTTATTTACTATAGCACCTGAAGAAACTGAGGGTTAGCTTAACATGTTGTACTTTCAGGTGACAAAAAGGCACTTTTGCGTGCATTTAGGGGACCACATACCAAACATACATATATTATTATACCCCTATAGTACAGTCTCATTGTTACTCCAGATAGCAGGTGCAAACAAAGACCTCGGACTTCTTCTGTTATTAAACATACATTATACTATATTCATTTTACCTGAAATATAAAGTCCAAACGCTAAGGATGCTCTCAGAACAGATGAAGTCTTATAATACACATTTAGTGTAAGTGTCTGTGTATTGGCATTATGTTTACAACGTATTCAAACCTCAATTGATAATACACAGAGTGTGTTATCAGTTTCCTCAAAAAATGTGAACCATTTCAGAAATGGTACAACAATAACAAAAGTAAGCTCAGAGCTTGGTCAGAACAGTTACTACCCACACATGAAGCTGTCTATCTAGCTGTAGTTAGATAGACCTCTTGATCCAATAATTATCAAAATTTTAAAATTCCCAACATTGATATACCCAATCAGGAAAGTTTTTCAGTTGGGAGTGTACAATATTATAATGAATGCATTCAAACATTCAAGTTTTGCAAATCAAGAATGGAATTATACCGTATCTACTGCCTAACAGTGGTGTAGGAAGGGGGGCTGGGGGCTGGAGCCCCCCCATAATTTAGGGGCACTATCTCAAGGGGTGATTTCTCACATGAACAATTATTAACCACGAAAAACATGCCTTTGAAGCCCACCCCATACCGAAACATCTCCCTACACCACTGCTAGACTCCACAATCTGTGAGACAAGTATCAATCTTGTTAATCGCATATATATTCGTGCAAACTGCAATTGCTCTAAAGCATACCAATCCCTTACCCTCATCAACTCTGAGATGTGTTTCTCTGCTTCCACAGTCTTTCTCTCAGCTGCCAACAAGTACACCAGCTCCTGTATCCTGCGCGTGTTGGCCTCCATTTCTTCAACGTCTACGTGTTTTCCAGTTATAGGCCCATCAATGCCCTCTCTGGCCAACCACTTCCTGCTATTCACCAATACACTATCATCCAGACTGATGCTGCTTGAAGATGAAACAATTTCCTCAGGGACAGCAGACTTATTGGCGGTGCCATTGCCATTGATTGCTGAGATTTTAGTCACAGATAAGTTGCTAGATAAGTTGCTAGGTACGTCTCCGTAATTTTGATACACTGGCGTTGAAGTTCTCGGAACCATTTCACGCTTTTCTCCTTTTTTAGTTGAAGCCGTGACAGAACTAGGCTTTTGCTGTGATGGTGCTGAAAATGGTACATTTTCTTTGCTATAACTCTCAATCCTAAATGGAGAAGCTGTTGGTCTGCTTTCTCTTCTATAAGCTACAGATTGAGTGATGATAGGAGGACCAGAGCCCATAGAGACTGAAGTCTGAGTTTCCAATGGTGTGTTCGGCACAGCTGCGCTATTAGGGTCTGTTGTAAACCCCGTAGTGGTGGCATAGTGCACAGGGGACGCAGCGAAATACTGCATTTTGCCGTCTGCACGCCTCTCGGAGAATACGTACACATCGCTGGAGATAGACGTGGAAGCTTTTTTGAGAACAGATGGCTTAATGACAGGCAGTACATCTAAAGTTGGAGGAACTGAAGCAGGCCGTATATTTCCTCTCTCTCGGTCTGAGACCATTTGAAAATGATTTGAAGGCACTGTCATAGACGAATGCAGTCGAGGCCCTCCATCAATGCCAGTCAGAGCACCAGTCTTCACTGGAGGAGGGTAAGTATAATTTAGATGTTTAGCTTGAGCGTCTTCTTCTTCTTCTTCTTCATCCTCTTCATCAGTGAGGTTCAGACTGAGTGTCTTGGAATCAGAAGTAGACTGCTGGTACTCATCCTCCCTGTACTCCAGTTCATCCTGGTCTCCTTTGTAGCCCATAGGGAGCACAACCTTGCTGATGTTGTTCTGTGAGTAGGATACCGTGGGGCTATACTTGGTGGTCTTGTGCACTCTGGAACCTTTCCAATCTTGTTCATAGTGCATAGCAGTTGTCTCTTCACCCCATTTGTAGCCACTTTCGATAGAATGTGCATTAGTTTTCCTTGCAACTTTTCCACTGTCTTCCTCAACAAATCTCCCAACTGCATCTTCTTCAAGGTCTTCATGCACCTGTGATTCTTTTCTATGCTCCTCCTCCTTATCAGCAAATCTAACACTAGCCTCTCTTCTTGAATCATTTGGAGGTAATTTACCTTTTCTTTTATCCTGATGTTGCTTTTGCTTTAAGGAGCTGGGAGCTTTAGGTGGGAGATCGCCACTTGATGATTTCCTCCTCTCTGGTTTTAAATGTGACAGTTTTTTCACTACTTTTGTATAAACCGGTTCTTTCTTTTCTTTGACGACCACATCCGATTCAGAATCTGAAGACTGATTGCCAGCCTCTCCTTCTACTACAGACTGAGTTATTAATTTATCTCTATTTCCTTTGCCCCTGACTCGACTGTACAGGGATGTTTTCACAGTTGAATATAGAGGGTCCTGTGGGCTCTCTTCATCGGACAGCTCGTTTTCATATAAAGATCTCTCTTGCTGTTCATCTTGAGAATGACTGTGATCGTGTATTGACTGACTTTGCTGAGATGAGTTTGTCTTATGCTTCTTTAAATGGCGCTTGGGCTCTGGACTGCTCGACGAATAAGGAAAGAGAGCTGATTTGAGTTTTGGAGAGCGCCCTTCGAAATCAACGGAATTCCTCGCTCCTCCTTGCTGATGTTGATCACTACTCACCCTCGACTGACTGTTGTTGTTCTTTGGAGAAGAACGACCTGTATTTCTGGACGAAGAAGGACTACTGCTGTGCGCAGTAGAATTCCTGCCACTCTGAGAGGAGAAACTGATGTTTTGCCTGATGACGATATCTGATGCAGACACTTGAGGTTGCCCCGCAGGACGGGGGAGTGGTTTATCTCCGGCTACATTACTAAGCGATGTACCGCTCGCTGGCTGTCCCTGAGGCAAGAAAGGAGGGGGAGTGCTGGGTACTGCTACAACCGCAGCAGTGGGTACCAAAGCATCTTTGACATTAGGCTATAAAAGGGAAATTTTATAAAAGGATATACAATTTTAAAATATTTTTGGCATGTAATCCAATTGATAATTGTTCTTATTATATTACAAATGGTCAAAGCTGCTCTTATATATAGCTATATATTTTACCCCATCATATTAGCTATTTCCATTTACGTGTAATTAAGCTACTGCTTTGTTTTAATTAAAGAAATTTACTTTAAAGACAGTTATACCCATTTAACACAGAACATATCAACAGGACTTACCCTCTTCTTTTTCCTCCTAGACGAAAAAAGCCTTTGCATAGCCTTCTCCCCAACCCCAGTCAGCAGCGGGGTGTGTGCTATGTTTCCCTGGGCAACCGTTTTAACCACGCCCCAAAAGCTTTGTCGCAAAGTCGCTCTGTAGGTGCAATATCTACGAGTTTTATTAGTTTAGTTGAAAAGACCCTTAGATCATGTAAAAGAATTCCTTAGACTTAAATAAAATAGCGTGCTGTAGGAGACTTACCTGTAGCTGGGAAGGAGAAAATGGGGAAAGGTGATTTAGCAAAGGAGTGCAACATGGTACACAGTGACCAGAGGTGGAAAGACTACGTGAAAAAAGAAATAGGCATATCCAGAGATTGGCGCTACAAATGGGGATTTCTTGCGGAACAGTATCAAGAGGTTAGTTTGCTTGCATGGTGACAAGTTAAAGATGGCTTTCTGTATTCTCTAATATTTACTCAGATGACAACTACATCACCTACATCTTCTTCAAGACCTGCAGAACCCCTCAAGCTCCCCAAACTAAAGGCACCACCTCAAGACCTTTCCAAACCATTCCCCAAGGTCACATCTGGTGAATATGGCTGGAGAGGATCTAACAGAATGGAGATCTACGGAAGAGAAAGTCGTCCAAGATTTTCCATTGTCAATCAACTGCGATGGCCCAATGATGCAGTGCCATGATGTATAAAAAAAACAACCACACATCCCTTTATAGTTTTGTTTGTTGTTATGTATATTAAATGCTGCAAAAAAAAAAAAAAAAAAAAAAAAAAAAAAAACATTGACCAAAATGGACCAAAACTGCAAGTTTATTTGGTGGACAAGTTTTCTCGTGGGACAATGATTGCCAAATACACATAATGTGCAATTCAAATGTTCATTGAAGGAAAAATGTGACATGGAGAGGCAGGTAATTTACAGCCGGGATGAGTTGGATGGAGTGTTGGTCAGTCTGAGTGTGGATCTCACCGGAGAGCTGGTGGTGATGGAGTTGACTGTTGACTGACGTGCCGGCATTCTGTAGTAACAACAACACAAGACAACAAAACATAATTAAAAATAGCTTAATTGGAACTAGTTATCACATTATGTCATAAGGAGGACCTCAAAATAATAAAGAAATCGAGAGAAAAAAATTTAAGGATATCTTTTTTGTTTCCCTCTCCATTAGAAAACAGCAATACAACAACTACTAAAAACTGTGCTAATGATAATTGCTATAGGAAGAAAATTTCAATTCAAACAGGCAGTCAGGAGATAAAAAACCCCAAGATAGGCGTGTAGGGTATCGGTATGCTGGTAACACACATGTTACTAAACTTTGGCTACAAATTTCACCCGCTTTTGTGAAAAGGAAATGAGCACTGGTAGGGTATCCAAGCAACTACAAATATGTGTTCATGGCTTGCATGCTTGCAATTCTTGGAGAGGAGGAATAAAAAAGTAAAGCTGTTCGGAATTTTAAAATGGGAACCACCCACTTGTCCTCTACATAGCAGCGGATGCAGCAGTGAATGGCATAGGTAATGAGTGTACACTAATAGGACAATTCCAACACTTCCTTGCACCACCCACTGGTAAATAGTGTACAATGCAAACCCCTACTGATAGTATTTGGAGAGGGAAAAACAAACAAAAACAACAACAAGCCAACAAACTATGTATGCACATCCACCTAACCAAACTGCAAGTAATTTAAACATCATTTCCTTGAAGTTGCACTATAAGAGCTTATAGATTTCATGTATGATTGGTAAAGTTCACATTAAAAAAAATAGGAAATCATTACATGAAGTAGGAAGAATACTGCAAAGTAGCTGACGGGAAAAAATCAAACCATAAACAATTCACTTCCTTGTTTGTTACAATTCTGGAAATCTTGTCCCAATTAAAAAAAAGATTGTGTAAGCAGACTTACACAATAGAGAATAATATCCAAAATATAAAATTAAAATAAGTATTAAAAAAGCAACAAAGGATGGTCTTGCTGTTCAATTACTAAATTGCCATCCCAGCTATTATAGTGTGTTCAATTACACTATATCTCTCCTCCAACACTCTTTTGCCACTAGCCCCTATATATAACGAGTCCAGACAAACATAAAGGTGCTAGCAGTGAAGTATACATAAGCAGTTGAATGGCTTCCCAGGTGACCTACCATCCTGCAATTGTAGCAGGACTTTATACAAGGTCAGAACAACAAAGCTGTTTGGAGGATGTCGATTGCGTGTCGTGTAAGTAGACACCTCAAATGAAAGTCATGTTTCAATCTGGCAAGAAAATGATTTTGTATGTGTGTGTGTGTGTGTGTTAACTTTTTACTAATTAAAACAAATGGCTTATTAATTAGCGTATATTTAAAGCACCATTAATTTTTGCTTAATGTTTCATATCTTGTGTTAACCATGAGTTTATATAATATCAATAACAACAATAACAGCCCAGAATTCAACCACGTATATATAAACAATTAGCTGCTCCTCTAGACACAAAGTCACTCACACACACACACACAGCTCTTTATTCTTTCTACGAATAATACCACCAATGATATCTGCAGAATAAGTGGTCAAGCCCTGCACACATTGCATATTGCCCGTGCACTAAACACTAGCTCGTGCACGTGCACTGAATACTAGCCCATGCTATAGCTGGTGCCAGAAGTATCCTCCACAAAGACCTAGTCCTCCCCGATGGGTCTTCTGTTGTTGTAACTCAATCATTTGAACAGTCCAGGGCTTCATGAAAGTTTTGCTTCCTCCCTCTCCCCCTCTGTAACCCAGGCAAGGATGTGCCTGTGCAATTGTTTGTGTGTGTGTATGTGTGTGCAATTTTTCGTGCGTTTATGTGGACTTGAACATAACTTATTTTGTGTTACTTGTGAACGGGAACTTAAGAATAAGCTCAACTCCAATAGCAGCCCACACAGTGTATACTCATTTAACAAACCTCATCGTGCATGCATCCAATTTCAGTTATCTGGATATTCAGATTATAGAAAAAACCACAAAATCCGCATTCACCATTAAACGAATTTGAGTGGGTCAATTTATGAGGAATGCACTATATCTCCAGCACATACATACGTACAGGGCTATTAAAAAATCTCCTCCCATTACAAACTAATCAAGTAATTTTCTTGGAACACAATTGAAGCATAAAATCACTATTCAACCCAGTTATCACTATATAGCTAACACAACCAGTTGTGTAACAAACTTAGATGCTCAGTTGAAGATGACACAATGTCTAGACTTATTATCCTGAATCAGTAGGTCCTTTCACTGATTCCCAGTTGAAAGCTGTGGGAAGTGTCCACAAACAGTTCCATTGTTAACTACCTACTGTTCTTCTACAAGATTAGATAGTTCTAACCATGTGCACAAGCTCTAGTAGTATAGCTTTTAATGTAGCTCTGCATGCTTTGCTTCTTCTGGCAAATCATGTCGTGAAGCGGGATAAAGAATTGTGATTGGTTATAGCACAAAGAACAATGTGCTCGATGGAATCCATATTATATACCATTTGGACAAGTGGCTGTATATATAAAATAAACAAAATTGACAACAACAGACAATTCTAAATTTGATCTTTATGAACATGCAAAATTTTGGATCAGTATTGTACCAATGGCTAGTTCATTATTTGAGAAACTGAAGTTACACCCGGACGTTACCTTGTGCCTGTGTACGTATACATATACACATAAATACGACCCATCCCAACTGGGTCTTCACTCAAGGTGTGAAACAATGGGTGCTAAAACAACTGTTAAAGTTTGCTTATGACAGCCGCACACATGCACGCACACATTGCCTCATAAGAGTAATACTGGACTATAGAAACTTCCTTCCTGGTTATTTCCAATCCAAACTAATCCTCATTCATCATTTCAAAGGGGACCAGATGTCGGGAACTGGATTGAAATAATTTCAGGTGATTACAAAAGCAAAACAAAAACAAACAATTTGATAGATAAATAAAGACCACAAGATATTTTTAAGCAAAGACCAATTACAATGCAAGACTGCCAAGCCCTTTCTCCCTGTTTTTTTTTACTGACAAACAAAAATTATCCTGAAACCACACAATAAAATAATCTAATTACACGTGCTTTATTAAAGTCACAAGAACTATAGCGACTAGCGAGCAAATGAATTGCTTAAACCTTTATTGAGTTAAGGCTTTTCTTTATCAAGTCAACAGGTGCCCAGTTGTCTGCTTGACAAGACATTTGTCAATTTCTGGGAATTAGACATTCCTTCAAGATGTCTTCCCTCTCCCGAGAAATAGGTCAAATAAACGAAGTAGCAAGAAATATTACACATGTTGACCCTACTTTGCACAATATTAGTTATAACTAGTGACCAAGACTCAACAGCAAAGAAGTACAATGTTTTAATTTTATGAATGTAGTTTCGTAGGCAATACTAAGGAGAGTCTATAAATAATAATTTCAGGTAAAAAAATAAATAAATAAATAATGCTTATATAAAGCAAAATACATTATTACATCATATTATAATTTCTATTTCTTGTTTTTAATTTAAGATAGTAATACATTATATTTAATCCTATAACCCCAAGCTGGCTCTATAGTAACCAATTAACTTGTGTGCATACCTCATGCTCAATCCACTCGACTGTCTGGTAAATCCGACTCCGTTAAGATGATAGGATGTATAACACTGAGGGCCCAAGTCAGTGGGTGTGGTGGGTTCAGGGGTCACCGAATAGACTCCTGAGTTACCGCATATCCCTAGGACGTGAAGCTGTCTCCCGGCCAGCACAGCAATAACTATAGAGATGGAAAATCCAATAACGTATAAGAACATCAGGATCCCGTGACATAAATTGACTTTCCACTTCAACGAGGTACAGTCCGACACATCCGAGAAGTAGCGAACTGTAAATCGCAAGGATGGTGGGTCTGTGAAACCTGCTGCACACTCGCACGAGGAGAAAGCTGTCACAAGGACACTTGAAGTGGGCATCGTTGAGTTAGCTATCAGAGTGGGCATACAACCTGACAGCGAGGGAGATACAGTGGCCTGGTACCATGATGTCAGAATAATTGATAAAACACACTCGAAGGCCGTTAAAGAAGACAGCAAGAGTATAAAGCAGACCTGGAGAGGGACACAAAAAAATAGTATAGACATACAAATTCAAGTACTAACTATAAAGTACAAAGCAATGAGAGTAACATACAAAACACTGGTTATGTCTGTGATAACAAGATAAACAGTGACTGCAAACAGTGATGTAAAATATCTAAACCAATTTAATTATAATTAAATTTTAGCATTTAGATTCGTCTATCTACACTAGTTTTGTTCTTAACATGAGCTATGTGCAACCACAGTTGCACTAAAAGTACTAAGTGAAATTGGAAGTATGTTATTTATATAAATATAAATACACACATAGGTACACAATATCACTCAGAGAATTTAATTAAATTATACATACCTGTGGTTTGTTGGTTGTAGACATTAAATGCACTTGAGTAAGAGGACGAGTTAGAAGCGAAAAAATTCCAAACAATATCAACTGCAATGCGGCAGAATAAATCAGACTGGGTCTACCGATAAAACTGAAATGCACTCACCATTGCGCCACACCATATCGGAGAACCAAATGGAAACACTCTGAAAAAGCTGGACGTTATCCACAGAGTACTGAGCAAAGCAATTATAACGCTCGCTCCCAGCGCCGTTAATGCAGCGGCTAGACTAAACAGGACACAGCCGCAACCAGGCTTCTTCATTCTCCCCTACAGCTGGAGATAAACACAGCACTCAGATTCACGAACTAGCGAACGTAATCGGTCGTATAATACACACTCACTTTTTGTATTCTTCCGCTGCTTATATAATGAGGGTGCGGGGGAGGGGGGGGGGTCTGGTTAACCTTTGACCTCCGGAAATTGTGGGTGTGGTATATTCAAGTCTTGTAGTCTACCGCCATTAGTTGTAGTAAGTCAACTCTCTTCTTTGTGGAGTGAGGTGGTGGTAAAGTTTAGAATGTCCTGGCAACAGCAACCATATGTAAGTTCACTATCTGGAATTCGTTTTCAGTTAGGGTTTCTACCGCTGCTGTGGTAGTTTGACCGCTCATGTAGGGCGGTAATTCAATAAGGATGGAGGTACTGGTATAAAGCAGGTGCTGTTCAGGGAAGAGGGAAGTGAGTGGCCAGAACATTGGCTATGCATGAAACTAAATGTGGTAATTCAAGTTGAGTCAAGTACTGAAGTAGCTAGGTGGTTGCAGTATGGCAACACTAACTATTCTAATTAACAGCAATTATCTGTCCAGACCAATAGACTGTCTTGCATAATGTCTTGACCACAATCTCTTTGCTTTCCTTGCCATTGCCAATAGACTGTTCCCATCTGTCTTGCATAATGTCTTGACCACAATCTCTTTGCTTTCCTTGCCATTGCTCCAGAGTGCTCTCACTTGACAGAAGTGCTGTAGTCATGCTGAATCAGCATTGTTGGTATTGGAACAGGTGTGAAGTGCTTGAGTTTGACCACAGTATCTAGGTGCAATTAGTCCATAGGAGAAGGGTTCCAAGTGCAAATTCTTCCTCATTCTTTTTTTCACTAGTCATCCAGTGAGAATTAAAAACCCTATAAGGTCTTGGTTGGGCTCTTTTTGTTCTGGTAAATGATATTTGGTGCCTTCCAGTGGCTCAACATCCCACTACTAATAACCATGACAACTAGAACTGTTTTAGCTCAGACATTGTTCCCATCAATGAAATATTTCACACCTCTCTATTTACTTCATCATCATGAAACTAACAAAATACTACAACAAATCCACTAACCACTGGATTCCAGTAACAACACTTCCCACTAAATCCCATCCCACACTTTTCTTAATATCATAGCAGGTACCACAAGTACAATTGGTCCAACACATTGTTCCTCTGATGGGAAAGTGAAAGTCAAAGCCAGTGTCTTGCTACCTGCGTATAGATAATGAGAAGGCATGCTTGCGTCAGGTGTATGTAAACGAGGTGGAAATAAGGAAGTTGATGTGATTTTTGTCTCCAAGTGACCACCTAAGAAGCCTACAAAATAGCACCGAGTGGGGGCTAATTTTTAATTCTATTGTTTTAGCTGGTGAAATCAATCTCTCTTTCTGTTTGAGTGTGCCTTGTGTGGTGTGTGGATGGTAGGGAGTAGGGGGGAGTTTGGGAGAGGCACTGTTACAGTGGACAGGATTTGGAAGAACCGGTTTGATAGCATTGCGGTTTCCTTTCTTGAAACCCAACCTTGTAGGAATTACAACCACACTTTCACTCGGTGCTACCAATAACCATATTATGTGGATCCAAAGAAAACCACCCCCATTTTTATCCTCCGTCGGATTATTAATGGAATAAGTTGCCGCCATCCCTGGTGTTGTGTGTTGTGGTTGCGATTCTCACTGATACATATAGCATGTCTTGGATATTTTTTCACTTACTGAGCGTGCCCGTTTGGGCAGCTGAATTCTTGCCAACTGAGTCAGGTCAATTCACACTGACTCATCAGTCTGGTATGATATTCTCGGCATACCTAATCCATTATGTGTGTGTGTGTGTGTGTGCGAAAATAATCCTCCTACCTGCTAAGCAAATAGGAATATAATGGAGACTCCCTTCCTTCTGTCGTAGGTCTTCATAGAACCTTGCTTTCATTATTTTCAACCCATTTAGTATAATTTAATGGTACTTGTAATCACTGGTAAATTTAACATCGAGCTATAAACAAATTTTAACTGGAAACTTTAACTGGAAATATATAATGTTATTTTAATGGTATGTATAACAGCCAAACTTTGGTCCTTAATCACTTTTGAATTTATTCTTGAACACACGAGGCTTAATATCTCGTCTTTGGTCTAATTTTTCATCTTGGGTAGAGCACAGAACTGTTACACTCTGCCTTGTTATTGTAAAAAAAATTCTTTCCGATCTCCAACATCACATATTTTGTTAACACTTTGTGTGTCTCTGGGGAGTTGAGAGAATTGGACATATATGTGTTTTGCCAACCTACGTATAAGTGCTGTGTATATATGGACAGCTCTCTGGCATGTACATGTGTGTGTGGCATGTTTGTGCATGTGTATGGACTGGGCTCTCTGTCATGTACATGTGTGTGTGACATGTTTGTGCATGTGTATGGACTGGGCTCTCTGGCATGTACATGTGTGTGACATGTTTGTGCATGTCTATAGACCGGGATCTCTGGCATGTACATGTGTGTGACATGTTTGTGCATGTCTATGGACTGGGCTCTCTGGCATGTACATGTGTGGTGTGTGACATGTTTGTGCAAGTCTATAGACCGGGCTCTCTGGCATGTACATATGTGGTGTGTGACATGTTTGTGCATGTCTATGGACTGGCTCTCTGGCATGTACATGTGTGTGTGACATGTTTGTGCATGTCTATAGACTGGGCTCTCTGTCATGTACATGTGTATGTGACATGTTTGTGCATGTCTATGGACTGGGCTCTCTGGCATGTACATGTGTGTGTGACATGTTTGTGCATGTCTATAGACTGGGCTCTCTGTCATGTACATGTGTATGTGACATGTTTGTGCATGTCTATGGACTGGGCTCTCTGGCATGTACATGTGTGTGTGACATGTTTGTGCGTGGAAAGCGTAGACATAATCAAGTAGTGTTTTCTTTCTATTTACCGTTTACAATTACAACTTGACTGTCATGTACTAGGTGTTCATATATTTTTTAATTAACTGACGAGTGATTGGTGTGAGATACAAATGTACAGATTTGAGCCTTTGATCGATGTGTACACATATAGACTTGCATGTGGCATATTAGTAGCACGTGCGCTGAATGCATCACATTACAACAGCTTTGCAAGTATCCTAGAGAATTGCTATAGAATAACACTGCCTCTATTCAGCATGCTGCTAAAACTAAAGCCAAATAAATACATGACTTCACTGTGCTATTATGAGGCAAATACATTTTTAACTTTAGAGTAGTGCTAAAGATTTACACTTGAGCTACAAAAACAATCACAGGTGAGAAACTCTAAATAATATTATAGGGGTTAGCTACTCAGTATTAATACTAAAACAACAGTGATAATTTGCTCAAATTGTTATGGTGTGACACTGCAAGACCTTACCTACAAAAACTTACGATCTTACCATTAAATAATGACTAGGTTTTTTTTTGTTTTTGTTTTTTGAAAACAAGTCAAAAAAAAAATTCTGTCACATTGAAGGGACCTACATTGTTACCGTCTTCAAGATCCACTGTTGATGACTACTGGCAGACAAACTGAGAACTATAACCCTCTCGCACGTGCATGCTGAGGGTTCATAGTAAGCTTTATTTAATTAGTTATTTCTCATAGAAAATTTGGAAGATTTGGATGATGCACTGGATTGTTTAAAAGAATCCAATACACGTAGCTAGATGATCTCATTTGCCATTAATGCTGAAGCACACAACTGGTTTATTAGCTAACTATTTTCCAGTTGAGCAATTAATTGGAATTATTGCAGTATAGCAGGAACTCAGTTTGTGTGATATTATAATTCTAAAAACACGGAAGTGGAAGTTTTTGACTTCCTTCCATGTCTACCATTTGACCTCTTGTATGTAATTTAGGCAAGGCTGCTCTTTCAAGCGGCCACATTTTCAAAGAATGCCAGCCAGACAAAATCTTCCAAGTGTTGGCCCGTTTTGGTAGCATGTAATTTTCATGCGAACGAAGCAGAGGATCTCTTGATACGTCTTTATTCCTGGTAGTTTTAGGTGTTGCTGACATTCTTTCGCGTGTTGATTTGCCTCGCCTCGCTATCTCATCGAGTTGCTTGAGGTGCGACATTCCCAGGCGTGGGGGGTGGGGGAAGAGACGAATGTTGGAAAGAGGATAGATTAAGTATTTGGAGTATTATTTGTTATAAATTTAATGATTGTCTCTGGTAGTGACTGAAGTTTTGTGACAAACTTCCAACATCAGGTGAATATGTGCACTAAATTAAAAAAAAAAAATTCCTTATATATGTCAATTGATTGTAGAGACAGTAGAAAGTTGGAGAGTTTTATATCCTAAATGTTGCACAAAAGTTTTTTTTGTTTTTGTTTTTGTTATTGATACAGCCTGTAGTGGTCAGTGGAATTTAAAGTTATTGTAATAAAATCAATAGTGATTAATTTTCTTACATTTTTTCCATACACTGAGTAACTCCAAGAGGCTGAAGTATGAAATTTGTAGAACATCCTGTACATTACGGATCAATGCCTGAACATGTAGTGCACTTATTTTTGTGAGGTTAATTAAGCGCACTTCACTTGAGCTAACAAATCTTCCCTTTGTCGGCTTTGCCCTCCTTGTATAGACAGTCTTGGTCTAATCTAACTCACTCTCCATGCTCCTTTCTTGTGCAATGGTGTGTGTAGCACAGCAAAATGTGCCGCAGGAAAGAGAAGGGCTTCAAAGTAAACTTGTCCCACTGCTAACCTCGTCAGAAGCTTGTATGCTTGTGATGGAGTTCTATGTAGTATTCACTTTGTCAGTCTGCGTCTGTAGGTTAAGTGGAGATCTCAAAGATGATGATTTGTCACACTTTGTGTTCATACAGTGAATCATTGCAATTTACATTGTGCACTTTTAGTCTTTTTCTTTTCTCTTTTTTCCTTTTATCTTTTTTTTTTTTTTTTTTTTTCCTTTTCTTTTTTTCTTCTTTTTTCCGTTTTTCTTTGCTTTTCTTTTCTTGGGAAGTGGGTTTGTGGGGTGGAGACAGCTGCACATCTTATTGTCTTAGTTACATAGTTTGTGAGAGTTGAAGTTGTATATTGTACATGTGTACTTGTCAGTTTGTGATAGCTGTTTGGCTGGTAGCGGTTCTATAACACATTTTCCTTTTCCCCAATAGAAATATACCTATAAGAATGATTGGTAATAATTTAATAATGTAATATTGGATCACACACTGAAGCAACTATTCTCACGAGAGCCCAGAATATATTGTACAAAGTTGATGTGAAGTGTTAGTAGTTAAACTCTAGTGAATTTTTGCAATTGCCCATCCCAGCTACCCTTTATTCCAAGTCTTGGAGTCTGCCATTGGTTGATCACATCTGGTTTGTTTGTTTGTTTGTATCTTATTTTTGTTGACCTTATGTAAAAGTACAGGTGTGGCCAGATCACTTTACCTGTTATGTGACACTACCATTAGCTATTATAAGAAATTTGACTAACATTAGTTGCAGTAATGTTATATCCTCCAGCCAATAGTTGGAGTACCACCACTCCCATGTAGTGCTTCTATAGCATCCTGCTAACTCTGTGATGTATTGTTGGGCCTTTCACAAGACTTAACTTATAGGATGTGTTCTTTCAACTCTACTGAAATTACTCATTGCAAACTTGATGTATAGTATCAGGCAGTGTTTCAAATATTACCTAATGTTGACTTAACTTAGTTGTATTCTTTTTAGGAATTGTGAGCTAACTGCCTTAAAAATGTATTGGCTCCCCCTTCTTGTGTTACTAACTTGATGTGACACTGTCTTTTTTTTTTTTTTTTTTTTTTTTTTTTTTTTTTTTTTTTTTTTTTTTTTTGAGAAAAAAAAAGGAATAATAATAATAATAATTCATGAAATATTATTAAGGCTAGTGGGAAATACATATATACTTAAGTGTTTCTTGCATTGTATGAGATGTAACACATAATTCTAAATAACACGATTTTATTTTTACTTTCTTTTTCAGAATCCGAACTTCCGTCCGGCTGGTGGTGCTCAACAGGGTCAGTGGCGCCCTCCACAACAGTCAGGACCTCCTCCTCCTGCCTCGTATGCCAATCCCAATGCACCACAGCAAGGGTACGGCCAGCGGCCAGGGCCCTCGGGTTATGGTGCTGCCCCACCCACTTCATATGGGGGAGGCCCACCTGGTAGAGGACCTTCGGGGGGCTATGGAGGGGGTCCTCCTCATGGTTATGGAGGTGGATTACCTGGAGCTCCTCCAGGAATGGATCCAGATCTTTATGGCTGGTTTCAGGTATAAATTTGTGTGTGACCTGTCACTAAAACCCCTCAGTTTTGAATGTTATAGCATTAAAAAAAAGAAATTAAAAAATGGAAAATTGTTGGATTTTCTTTCACTTACAAACAAGTTTTTTTTAAAAAGTGACAAGCATTTCTGATTTGGAACACAAATTACAAGCAGTAGAAGGAACCATTTGTTAGTTTGTAGATAGTGATCATGATGTATATACATGTAATGAGAAGCACGTGCTTTTAGTAACCTTTAAACAATCGCATTGTGTTTCGTATCCTTAGTTTAAGATATTTTTTAATGTTATATGAAAAATACAATTTTAAAAAAAATCTTCAGGCAGTGGATTCCGATCGGTCTGGCAAGATCACTGCAATTGAGCTACAGCAGGCCCTTCTGAATAACAACTGGTCTCACTTCAACTCGGAGACCTGCAGACTTCTGATCGGCATGTTTGACAGCAACTCTGACGGCTCCATCGACATGTATGAGTTTGCATCGCTATGGAAGTACGTCCAGGAGTGGAAGTCTTGCTTTGATCGGTTAGTCGGGGGAAATATTATTATTGGTGCAGATGAAAATTACACAACTCTATTCAGAGATGAAGTATGGCATGAGGAGAGAGTTCTTTTGCAGTAATTTACTATTGGTTAAAACAATATAAACTGAAGAATTCACTCTCTAAAAGTTCTCCACGGCACGATTAAAAAGTATATAAAAAGTATATATCTTGCTTACTAAACTCACTGAACTCATCACTCATTGTTTTTCCTGTCTTGTCTATGTATATACATATGTGTGTATGTATATAATGTAAGTATGTTGTGTATACTAGTGATATGCTTGAGCACAAATGGCGAGCAAGCCTGTGCACAAATTAAACACTTTAAAATAATCTATCCGTCCATTTCTAAAAGTATAAGTATGCAGCCATTGTGACCATTATATACTTTAGCTAACAAATACAGAACTACTTTCTTACCTCAATTTCCCAAAGTACCGGTATTTTCTGTAGTCTCTAATATTCTGAATTACCAGTAGCTTTTGACAACAAGTACCCACAGCTACTATAAACGGTCGAGTTTTTGAAAGTACATCAGGTAAAGGGTCTCAATACCATAGTACCCTTTTGAGACTTGAAAAAAACAATAAGTTCTAAAGAATTACTGCACAGTGTTGAGTCTAACAATAAGGGGGAAACAACCTAATACAAAGGGGTAAAGAATTAATTTCCTGAATGATACGGGATCGCTAAACCGAAAGATTCTGTTTAGTGGAGGTATGGGAAGGAGTAGACCATGAAGCAAACACAAAACCACGAGGGTCGAAGTACAAAATGACATACGTATGTCCACACATATATATAAACAAACAAATATCCCCGATTTTCAATTGTGTAACCCATGATAGTGTCTCGCTCACTAAAAGAAAATACTATGGAATGCAATAAAAGGCTTGATCAATGAGTCAACTTCTTGCAAGTCACTAAATAATGCTTGCAAGTGCTTTACGAAAGCTCATTTTTGTAAGTGATTCCATACCATGTATATATATTTTTTCTACTGACATTCAAAATGGCTGGGCTAGCTCAGTTGACATCACTGCTCTGTGGAGCTCTCCACTTGTTTGTCTAACCTCTTCAGCTTTCTCTTCTGTAGCCCAATTACATACAAACCAATATAGAGCAACAGTGCACTCCAATTATTGCTACTGGATATGCAAATACTCGTTAATCTGTTGGTCATAATAGTTATAACAAGAAGTACTAAATTATCTATTCTCAAGGTTGTTTTTTTTTTGTTTTTTTTGTTTTTTTGCTTGTTTATTAAAATGTTCAGCTACTTATGCAAATAAATTTACAATACTTGATATAGCTCAAGCAAGATTGTAGTCTTATAAGGCTAAAGATGTGCAGAGGAATAAAATTATTTTGATAGATATAATTAGTGGTATATATTTTCACACACATACATACTATCTGAATTTACTGGTGACTTTCTTTTTTCTCCTTCATATGTATGTGTATAGGTTTGATAAGGACAGGTCAGGCAATATAGATGCCTTAGAGTTGAAGCAAGCTTTGGAATCATTTGGCTACAGATTGTGAGTTATTAATAGATGCTGCCATTGTAAATATTTGAGTAGAATGGTACAACTATTTAATCAAATTTGTACCACCATGGTCATGGAATTTATGAACATTAAATTTGGACAAGGGTCATCAAATTTATATACATTTTTAATCAAATCTGGAAAAGGTCATCAAAATTTATAATCACAATGAAGTTACCCACAGTACATTATTTCAACTGAGTCAAATCTGGAAAAGGTCATCAAAATTTATAAACACAATGAAGTTCACCCACAGTACATTATTTCAACTGAGTGGTACTATCATGTTTTTAGAACCATGGACTTCTGTCAGCTCTGTACGCGGCTGTTTGACCGCAACGACAAGCGGACAATGAAATTTGATGATTTCATCCAGTGCTGTGTCATGCTCAAGTCTCTGACCGAGAGCTTCAGAAAAGCAGACACCAACATGAGTGGCAGTATCACCATCAGTTATGAGCAGGTGGGTGGAGCTTGTTGCAATGTTAAATTTTGTGGGTTGGACTACTAGGTAAAGGGTTTATTTGATTACCTGTTGTATTATGTGTATATTTGCAGTTCCTTGAGATGGCAATAGACAATACAATATGAGATTGTCCTGTGCTCAGTAGCTGTGTGCACATTTGCTGATGAACCTGCTGCAAATCCTCATGTATTACTTTATGTTGTATCTCCCAGTTTCTCCATCTTCACTCTTGCACATTATTTATTAATATTAGATTTTATTTATTATGTATTCGTAAGATTTAGTCTGTGTAGCAAGTAGCAATTTTTTATTAAAAAAATAACAATAACATAATAGCAGATTATGGTTGAACTGTAATTGTGTTTACCGTTGGCCACGCCCCAAGTCAAAGCGCGCTGCGCCTCTATTTACCTGTTCGCTTAATAAGATCAATACAAATAATATCGAAAAGAATGCATACGACTATCCAAATCAATAAAGAGTGTAGATAAAATACAATACTACTCAGATAACAACGCGGGTACAAGAAGTGGAAGAAGGACCCTACGTTAGATGTTGGTTGCGTGACCTGCCTTTGGAAAGGACTTCGCCGTAGATGTGAACTAGTAACAGCTGATAACTGTGTTTGTGGCTGCGACCTTTCGCGTCGAGGGTAGCGTTGCATTGCTAAACATACCGTTGGGGGAAAAAAAAAAGACGCGCTGTAAATTCTGCAGTTTTGGACAAAGTGAATTCGATTGAGTGTAAGGACTTAGTCTTTCTCCCCTATTTTATTATTTTTGTTCTCGCTTTTCTCAAGAGACCCTTAATAATGGGAGGCAATCAATCTCAGGAAAGTGTTGCCACTGCCAGTGCAGTTTCTTCATCCTCTAGCAGCACATCAGGACTTATGAGGGATTCAGTAGTCCACAATGAAGCCTCAGAAGAGAGGACATCGGAGTCCTCTTCAGCTCAAGATCTTAACATTACACCTCTGTTTCTTTCAGCCTCCAGCCGGAGCTTATCCCCTCCTCCGCCTCCTTCACTGATCAGGGCGGAACGAGAGGTTATCAGGGAAGAAGGAGATGAGGAACCTGAAGATAGCAATGCGCCATCAGCTTTGATGACTTTCCACTCTTTTCTGTCAAGAAGTCTTCGTGCGTCAGCAGAAGGCTCTGATTATGCTGATGACACTGGGAACCAGCAGGCAGAGGGGATACAACACAGCAGTAATAGTGCTCATCAAGATGGTGAAGATAGGAGGCAGAGATCACGAGGAAATGGTCATCATCATCATCATCATCGCGATCATTCGTCATCGTCTTCGTCATCGTCATCTCATCATGGTCATCATCACCGACACCATCACAGACACCATCACCACCGCCAGGATGGCTCCTCCCATGAAAGACGAAGCCATAGGACGAGCGAGCGGAGCAGGCGGAGGTATGCTGCTACGGATGATCACATGCTGGACTCCGATCCGTTCAACCTCGGCATATCATGGACCACTCTTCAGCAGAGGTTACAGGCACTCCAGGGTGACGATGATGGAGGGGGCGGGGCTAGACATAGACACTCGGACTCGGCGGGAAGTGGGCGGCACAGCAGTCGGTCTCATCGGAGCCGTATGAATGGACAACTCTTTTTTTTCAGACCTCCGGATAGAAGTGAGTTAATCAATTCCAAGAACGGGAGAGAGTTGGCTGGGTGGTGGATAGAAGCTCAAGAGCCAATTATTGAAACTTGAGTGTGATCAATTATGTTTGCTGGGTCAATTTGGGAGTCGATAAAGTTTGCTATAGGGTTCTAGGAATAGTGGGTGTTGTGGTTTATCATGAAACTGTAATAAAGACTGAGAGATGAGCTTGTTTATGCTTATACTAGATGCAAGTCTATTTGCAATGTGGGAGTGAGAATTATATGTGTTGGTGTGCATGTGAACTTGAGTACGAGTTACATCATCGGGAGTTACATCATCGGTATAATGATAGAGTATCGTAGGATAAACTTGGTTTCATGAAGGTGAAGAGCCTAAATATGGTAATCATTGAAATAGTATCATTAGATTGAGTACTCATAATTTATCTTTTCTCATTTGATTGTTGTTAGTGCACCATGTGTGAGATATTTTTTAGGTCTTGTACAGTTTATCCCTTAGAATATAAAATTCATGTTTTTCAGTACAGAATGGCAGTAATCAAGCATTGCCTATATTTGGTAAACTAGGGAAAGCATCATATTTATATTGTGAATTCATTAAAGGCAAGTAGAGGGTGGCATTTAATTGAAGCTGCATACTATTGGTACAAAATGTGTCTTCAGGGCAGGAACTGTTTTGTTGTGGCAGGAAGATTTTAATTAGTGTTGAATAGTAGCTGCACGAGGAATCATTGGCCAAGAACCACCCTAAAATCTTATAATTCTACAAATTTACAGTTTGTGGAGACACTGGAAACCCTGTAGTGAGGATCAAGGAGCACCTGCTTTTTAATCAGCTGTCCCACATGCCCACCTGGCCCAGTGTGGTTGTACCTCTTTTTATTAGAGTGTTAGTGGTCCCTTAGTTTGGAGCTCTGTCCAAGGGCTTGTGAGGAGTCCAGTGGCTGTATCAAGTTCCTTGAAAGGAAGTTCACCTTGTACTTTGGTGAGAAAGCTTGGCTTGACAAACTCACATTGTAATGACTGGGCTAGACTGGCACAAGGTTGAAACTATGCTTTGTGCTTGTCTTTCATGCCATATGTTGTATTAGGCATGCCTCTTAGCCAGGAATTCTAAACTCACCTTCCTTGTTTGAAGTTCATTCAAAATGTCTCAGAGTGCTCCTTGAGTGTCACAGGTGGATATACCACGCATATGTTGTGCTATTTTAACTAATTGAATAAAGACTGCTCTGAGCCCTGTTCCCATTCAGTTTAACTGGTGATATTGCCTAATGGTAGACTAAAGCAACATGCATAGTAGCTTTGAAGTGGCACTTTTCCCAACTTAGTGTCCCAATGTATTGTGTAAATATGTATGTACATCTGTGTTTGTGAGTGTATGCATGCAGTAAGTTATCTTGTAAAGAAGTGTTCATCCTGCTGATATTGGATTGTACAGTTCTGAATTCTTATGTCATCTACATGCCGGCTACATGTTCATGGTAGTGAAACAACTGCTTGCCAGGCATGTTCTCTGGTCATTGAGCAGATCTTTAGCTATACATTGCTTGTTCTCACCCGTTCTTTGGAAGCAACTACTCTTTTATAGACCCCTTTGGTTTGTTTTGGCTCCACTTTCTGTTACAGTACAACCATGTGTAAAAGCCCTTTAATAGATTAGGGAACTTGTATGTATGTGGATAGAAGCAACTGGACATGAGGGAGTGATGGCCTCAGGATGGGGGCCAGTCCTATCTGTGATGTACCTATGAAGTGATATATTCATATTTGACATCTCACAGTGTTGTTTACTGTTTATCACCAGTGGATGGATCTCACTGAAAGCATTTTCAAACGAAAGTGCTTAATAGTGCCTAATTTTTTTTTTCCGACTTGAGTTTTTGCTGTCCCTTTGCTGTTTAATGGTGTTGCTGTGAAGTTCAGCTTAAAGCCAGATTTTCTTTGTTTGGAGGAATAAGGAGGGCAGCACAACTCATCGGCAAGTTTTGAGTTGCACAATTACTGATAGCTGGGTAGTTCAGAAATGCTTTATATTTTTATACAAATGCACTCCAGTTTAATCTAGATCAGTTTTTTATGCCTCAATGATTTACAATGCAGATACTTTACTATTGAATAAAGTTATATACTTGTATGTTTGTAGTGATATCATGTCCATACTGTAAGAAGGACTTCCTATCGAGTGAGATTGACAGTCACAAATCCGTATGCAAGATCAAGCCCAGAGTGCAATTTAACGGTGAGTAACATGGTGGGAGCTATGCTTACTTCCAAACTTGGTTTGTTATTTACCTAATCTGAGTTTTTTATTGTAGTATGATATTTGCTGTTTGATGAATGCTAGAATGTCAGTTATCCGAACATGTTGGGACAGAGAGAGAGAGAGGTGTTCGGATGATCGAGATGTTCAGATAACTGAACACCATAGAAAATGGATTATAAAATACTATTGAAGGGGCGTGGTCAAGCAATTCTTCATGTCTGCATGTGTTGCTATTAGATTAAGGGTGTTTGGTTAATTAACTATAGTGTTTGTTGCTTTTGAAACTTTGCAATGTTTTCCTTTTCTTCCCCACTTCCCTTTCCTCTCCTTCCTCTCTCCTTCCTCTCTCTGTCCTCCCACATCCTCTCTTCTCTCACTTTCTTTCCTCCCACTCTTTTTTTACCTTCTTTTTTTTGTTTTTTTTTGTTTTTTTTGTTTTTGTTTATTTTAACCTCCTGCAGAGGACAAGCTTCTTCAAGATTCAGGAGAGTGCAGCATCTGCCTTGATGATATGCTCAAAGGTGAGTTGGACTACCTAACCTCCAAGTAAATTGGAAACAAATTTAGAGAAAAAAGAAGCAAATTAGCAAACAAAACTATCCATTCATAGAATAATGATAATCATCATGTTTAGTGTTTGTGCTCTGAAATATTGGGCACAAATAATGACATCGTTCATATTAGGACTGCAAACACACTTTGTCAGCATTTTGTTGTTGTTGTTGTTGTTTTTAACTTCTGCACCTGGTAAAGTGTAACACACCCATGCCCTGATATCTATAACCCATCTGAAGGCTACGTAAGAACAAAATCTCTTACCAGCTTGTGGTTTGGCAAACACATTGTTGAGCTAGCAAAAGTATTTCAAAATGCACGTCTTTCTATAACTTGGCCATACCCTTTTCCAAATTAAATGTTTTTGAGCTGAGCAGTTTGTAACTTGTTTTTAGTGAAGGGTTTCATCATTACTAACATGACTATTGAACATACCAAAGTGAGTGAATTGTTACTCTCAGAGCCACTGAATGTTCCCATCCAGGGACTTCTTAAGATTCAGCATTGTCTGGTCTGCCCCATATGTAGAAGTATGTGGGACTTCATTATACATAGAAGGAAAGTAAAACTAGAAAGAAAAAAAAATGGACAAAACAACAACAACAACAACAAACTATAAACAAAAAAATAACAGCTGCATATTATGTAATTATCATTTGTTGGGCCTGCTTTGATTCTGTTGTCCCAAACCATCTCTATAATTAAAAAAAAAAAAAACCCTTTAAAATACAGTGTCAATATTATATATTTTGGAGCATGTTTTGTGTCTTCAGTATTGGTAAAGCTTGATGGATTTATCACTAGATTCTAGTAACTTGTGTACAATAAGTACTTATATGTGATGTGTGTGTGTGTGTCTGTGTGTGTTTGTATGCACGTAGTTGTTAATCTGTGTCCATCCTCTGTTGTTGCAGGAGACTCGATTGCTAGACTTCCATGTCTCTGCATCTATCACTTACGGTGAGTGAGTGTATGTCCAGGTATTAGGAGTACATATATGCTGTAACGTGTGCATGCTGTGTGTCTCTCAGTGTGTGTGTGTGTATGTGTGTGTGTGTGATGAAGTTTTGCCAGAGTAACAGTTTTCCAGAGGTTAGATAATGTATAGATTATTACTGAGATGTAATAAGTGTGATGTTTTCAATCCGACTAGTTACCATTACGTAACTTTGGGTACAGGTCTATTACTACACTCTTGCTGGGAACCGATTAGGTAGAAAAGAAATTATAAAGCAACTGTCACTTTTGTTTTATTCATGTATTCGATTCAGCAATACGAATTTTTGATGAGTACTGCTTTTATTCTGATCTTGATAAGTTGATAGTAGTACCAGATTCAAACTAAATGTATACAGTTTAAGTGCTAATTTTCTAGCCATAAATAGCTGGTAAAAGACTTTCTTTTCTCTTTTTTTAAATTTAATTTTTAGTAGATAGTAGCATGCCTATAAAGGATTGTTTTGTAATATATTTTTAAATTTAAATTTGATGAAGTGACTAGCATGGGCCATACGTGTCAATGGAGGTGAGTTAATGCTGGAAATGCTAACTTATGATCAATCAAGTGTTATAGAATTCTAAGAGTGGCTGTTGCTATAACAATATCAGTGATGTCCTGTCAAAAGAATGTGCTATTTTTCATTTAGTTATGGGGTGTTGGGTAGATTTAGCTGGTTCGCCCTGAGAAGCTGAATAATACCTTCTTTTTTCCATCAATACCCACTCTATCATCTATCTTGATCTAGTGTAGGATGTAGGAATGCTACAGAAACTGTGTATGTACTATTCAGATTAGTAATACTCATTGCAAGTCAGGCTGCACCATTTGCACTGCAGCTCATAAGAACTAAATCATGCAGTCAGTCTAGTAGTCGTAGCTACTGTGTGAAATATTTGTAATATTTGTAATGTGTCTATTTTTTTATTTTGTAGTTGCTTGAAGAAGTGGTACGAGAAAAGTCAGACTTGCCCTGCACATCCAGAGTTAACATGAACTTTAAATTTTTTTTGTTTTATCTCAGTGTTAATTATTTATTATTTTTGTGAAGAGCAAATGAACACTTAATTGTCAATCATATGGAGGCTAATGAGTAGTTGTGATAAATGATCTATAATTGTCCTATAATTATCGCTTGCCGACGACTGGATTGGTCGCAATTAGAGCGCACCTGATAAACATTAGTTGGGTAAGGGGATATTTATTAAACTCTAATACCGACTTCGGTTTTTTATTGAAGTCGGCCAGTTCGAAAGCTGAGGCGACTGGTTTCTGAAATTATGGCAGTGTGTTTGAGCGATTCACCGCCGTCCCAGGGCCCTTGCTGCCCAGTTTGTTACAGGGACTACAGCGATAGTAACCGGCAACTCATTCCACGGATTTTACAGTGCGGCCATACTTACTGCTCAGGTAAACTGGAGAGTGAAAAAAAAGTGTAGTTCTGGCGAACTAAAAGAGCCACATAAGAATTGACTATGATAACCAATTTTCAGGGGTCGGTTTTGCCGTCTTAGTCCTAACCAGCTGGTTGTACAAGTATTCTTTGTAAAGTTTTTTTAAAAAGAATTATTATGTAGGATGTTCATTTAGGGAAGAAGGTTGGGACTATTCTGCACTACATAATACAAAGGAGATGTTGGTTTTAAGTTGTAAGAATCCATAGCGACTGGTACAGTGGATAGGAAGTTACTTGTGATTCTCCTTTGGAACATGTGAATTCTTTTGGTGTCCATATATGGAAAGTTTCTGCCAAATTCTGAATTATCAATATTGAAAGTGCATGCAACTAAGTGTCTCTGTTGAAGTGGACTTTGGTACAAGTGGGATAACATATGTTGAATTCGGAGCAAAAAAAAAAATATGCTTACATTTTCTAGGTACAGTCACAAATTAGCATATTATTTTCTTTATTCATTCTTTTGGAAAAAAGAAAGGGAGATGGAGAGGTAGAAATGGAGAGGGCAAGAGCATCTGCTAATGGATTTTTTTTTTTTATAAATGAAACTTACTTTTTTAACATTGTGTTGATCTTATTTTGAGAGTCCACTACTTCTGGATCTGATCGGCTGTAGTTGGTTGACGTTATATGTATTAGTATAATATGTTATTATGTCCAATAGTGGAATGTGTGTGGACTGGCGCTCGTTGTTATTATAGCCGTGCACTGTGGGCGGCCAGTTCAATTGATACCACCCACAAGTAGTATGTCAGTGGTGATGTTTGTAGACCATCAACATTTGTTGGGCATAGCCCCTATAGTTATAACCTCATAATAAGTTGTGAAAAGAACTCCCAGTTACGTTATTAGATACTTCCTATGTGTGTGTGTGTGTGCCAAGTTATAGTTGACGTCAGGCAGTAACAATGAGAGATTTCATTGCATTCGTAGCATTGTCTGTCCAAATACTGCACATCGTTTCTGTAAAAAGAACAAGAATTAATTTATTAGTCACACAGTGACATATTGCGGACAGCTGGAATACTTATATATATAAGTTAATACCAACAAATATAGTTGGATACTTTAGGAATTGCCTTTCATTTTTCAAGATCCACTGTTGGCAGAATGGTGGATAAAAGGAAGATGGAGTGAATGAAATGTGTAATGACTGGTAGGATGGTGTCTTCTTGCACTGGGTGGGTTGATGATGCAATAGCATTGTAACATGTTTTGCTAAGTGTGTATGTATACTGCCGTAGGTGATAATGAGAGTTGATAGAGTGTTGATGTGTGACATATGGTTGGGGTGAGGAGATGGGCCAGGGGGGGGGGGGGGCAGGTAGGGAGGGAGATGCAAAGGTGAAGCATTGTGTGATCCATGCACGTGCCACGCCCACTTCTGAGGTGAGGATGCCATGTGTATTGTCATAAGGAGTATGTGGAGAGACAAGGAGGGAGGGGGGGCGGGGTGACTTGATTGAGTATTGAAGTAGGGTTGATGTGGTACAATGATTCTACTGGCAGTTTGCTGAGAGAGATTGAGGAATGCTTGTGGTGATATTGTTTTGCATGTAATGTGAATAAATGGACAGGACAGGATGTGTCCATGAATAGCTGCCAAAATCCCCTCCCTCCCCCTTTGTGATACTCTCTTTATGGTGTAACTGGAGTAGCTGTGCCCAATACAATATTGTTATCTATTTAATAGTACACTTGTCTGCCAGTGATGGCAGTGATGATGCCGGTGTGTATTCATGAATAATTCATTAGCTGGGTTGAGTCGGTAGATTGTTGTCATTAATAGGTTGGTAAATCATCGTCTGTGACGGTGAGTCAAGAAAAATGAGAAAAGAGCTGGGGTTGGTAAGGCGTCATCAGTACCAGTGGCGACTGGTGTGTGCGTTTCCATGAATAAATGGGCCAAGAGAAGTAGATTGGACTGACCAAATGGTAGAGGATAATAATAATAATAATAATAATAATAAAGATAAAATACTTCATGTTACTGCATTCCTGTTTTGTTATTATTATTATTATTACTGCTGTCATTGTCAGTATAGTAGTACCATCTCTGAATGTGTTCCTCTTGTTGCCTTGTAGAGTGCCTAGACAAGCTCCTGAACACAGAGCCTGATGAAGATGACTACCAGGAGATAGTCCTCAACATCCGCTACGCCGGCCGAGAGTGGACAACGGCACGCAACTACCCGCGCTCACGCTACTCCACTAACGAGCTCAAGTGCCCTACGTGCAAGTCCATGAACCCTGTGCACAACAAAGATGTGTCAACCCTTACCAAAAACTTTGCCCTCTTGGGGTGCCTCCAGCCGCCACCCACCCACAAGAACAAACACTTCTGCAAGGACCACAATCACGAGAAGAGGATTTATTGCAACGATTGTAAAGTGCTCATCTGTGCATACTGCCAGCTCTATGGTGGTCACACTGGCCACAGTTACGAGGTAGCTACAGAGGCTGCCAAACCGTCCTTGGAAGCTCTCAAACAGGTGGACACAGATATCGAACGAAACTTGGAGAAGCTCGAAGAAGGGAAGAAGAAAGTGGAGAAGACAGTGAGGAAGCTGGATCGGAGGAGGGAGAGGAGTGAGAAGAAAGTGAAGAGGTATTTTGAGTCAAGCATGGCGAGGCTGAGGGTAGAGAAGGACTTGTTGCTGGAGAAGATGAAGGATTGGAGCAGCGAGCAGAGATATGTCCTCACCTCTCAACTTGAGTGAGTGCTGGTCCTAAAGAACAACAAGTTGGCGAGTGTGTGGGTAGGGCCCAAAGCTGGTGTGGGTGAAGTGTGTGTGTGTGTGTGTGTGTGCTTAACTGCACTGATTTTCCAACACTTTTTACTGACTAGTTCGCTTCTAAAAGTGGACTCATCCATTAAGTATGCACAAATTGAAATTCCTTAGGTAAAGGGTCATCTGTAAGATCTACTCTTGATAGAATCTGTGAATGAATACATGACAGGATATGACTGTGTAAATAACACATACTTGCAAATATGGTAAGGGTAAACCAGAAACTCTTCACAGTAGCAAGTGCATCAATAAGATAATTGGATTGGAGCCAGTAGTCACTCTAGAACGCCAGTATTAAACCTTCCAACCGTGCCAATATTTAGTTTAATGTTGACAATAACATCAATATAAATAATGTTAATGTTGTCAATTGTCCTATGGGACCATAGAGAAGTCCTATGGAAGGGTCCTATCAAGCTTCTGAATTCATTAAATTTGAAACTTTCACTGCAGGACGGCCCGGCCTTCCTTGTTAAATAGTCTGCTCGCCTGTTGTGTATGTAATCACATAACTGGTACATCCCATGAAGGGGACTGATGGCCACTCCCACCCTCTGAGTAATGTCACAAATAAATGCTTTTGGCTACTGTGGGTGAAATTTTGTGAACATTTGAATGTAAGGCACGCCTACATAAGTAGTTGAAAGACTTTCTGAAAAGCCCATGGACAATTGGTAACAAAGCTGGACAGTTGTTATACTTAAAAGTGTGGAGAGGAAAAAAAAGAAGCTAATATAGATTGGGCCATTTAAAAACCTTGTGTATTTGACAAGTGTTCAGTATTATTATCATAGATATATATGCATGTGTATGAATGACGACGAGATTCAAAACAAGTTGAACTGAACAGTTCCTGGTGTCGACTTGTCATCCTGGCATCTTTTCTGCAATAATCCATGTCTTGAGCTGTCGTAGATAACAACACCCCTAACAATACCCTTGCTATATCCTGCTAGCACACCCTTAATTGATCACTTATTTGTTTTGGTGAGTGTATGTCTGGACCAATTCTACCGACATCTACAACAACTGGCAACTGCACTATCACACTCTGAAGAGTGGAGCTATGAGACAGGCTTCTATACAGAACTCTGAGCCCTTTCCCAATGGTGTCTGGTCAACTGAGTGTTACTCAGGGCCATGCCACTTCATTATATGTTCTATTGCTTCAACTTGTATTAGATTCCTGTAGTCTTTTATTCATTCAATACAACCATATTCCTCTCCAGTAACTGTTCAATGGAGACTCCCTAATCCTAACTGTAATGCAGGTCAAAGTGTATGGACAGTCCTTATCTTGGGACTATATTCAGGGAGTTGGGGTAGGAAAGTGTCAATAGTCTATCCAGCTTGAAAGTGGCAAAGATGTTCGAACTTAGCAAGTAGTAAAATTATTTAAATTTTTGTACTATTGCAGTGCCTTTATGACTGATTGACCGGGTGTCAGAAATGCACTAAACTTTCTGCTATGTTGTAATTAGATAAGCGTATTCATTGTAGTAGATAGTGTTTTGCAAACGGGTTCACTTTACTTAATGGCTGTCACCAAATTATTTGTACTCATTTGGAAAACTTCGTAAATTATTGTTGTTGTTGTTGTTACTGTAGGATGCTAATCAAGTACAGTAGAGAGCTGAGGTCTCTCCAGTCCAACTGCCAGTCTCTGGTCCTTGGAGATCCTCTAGATGCTCTCACAGGTTGCCAGAGTGTGGAGGAGGAGGTGAAGCACGTGCAATCCAACATCAAAGACCTCTCGTTACAGCCGCTCATCCAGCCTTGGCTAAAAGTCCAGGTCTTGGACGAATCTGTGTGGGAGAATTCATTGCAGTCTATTGTCGACAACTTCCAGCTGTCGTACGATACCAGCTCTAGCTCCAAGCAGAAGAAAAAGGCAGAGGAGAGTGCTCAGGAGGGAGGAGCGTCGGCTGGCGCTGAAAGTGCTGCGGCAGCTGTGGATGACTATTCTTTTTCAATGGACGAGAGCAAGTCTTCAGTTGATAGTTGTTCTGATGAGATGGATTCTTTATCTGATGGCAGACAGACTGCCAATTCTGCCTTGCCACGCCCACCACAGGCCAGTAGTAATGGGGGAAATGGCCAGGGAAGAGGTCCGGAGACTATTTTTTCTCAGGAATCACACAACCAGCCGGATACCAGGGATAATGTGGGTGGGGCTGGCTGCCCTGCCGATGGCAATGTATCTCACGGCTATTCGATCAGCCCAGACCTGAGCTGGCTGTCTATGACCAATCACGTCCCTTCGTCGAATCTTTTCAATGTGCACAGGAGAAGACGCAGGCTGACCCAAACTCCTTCGGGGGAAAGTGATTCTGCACCCTCAGATGAGGAGCAGGCCCCAAGTTATAGTTTGCCCTCGGCTAGATTGATCGGTCACCAGCTGCTGATGGAAGCGGCTTCCTCGGGCAGCCCCAACGTCCACTTAGTGAGCCCTAGGCTAGTCATGGATCCTAGCACGGATGAGAGTGATCAGGAGCACCACACCCACCATCACGACCATGGCCATGCCCTCCTGCAGCAGTATGCCAGGCAGTCCCCGACTGGGTTCGGAGGTGGCGGTGGTGGCGTGAACTTGGATCCCCTGGGGGTTCGCAGGCACTGGCAGTTTCTCAACGATCATTTGGGCACTGGGGAAGAGGAAGGGGCCGTGGGTGGGGAGTCCGGCAAGGAAGAGGATGATGATGACGACGAGAATGAGAACGAGGAGATTGCTATGACATGTGAGTGGGTGTAAGGTAATGAGTGTGAAGTGGAGGGATATACATAGAGATGAATACAGAAGCTAAACTTGTGGGAGGGTCTGAGGGTAGGATTTACGGAAACTCTTGGAATGTGGGTCATGTTTGTCACCATAAATTTGAGCTGTCTTATTGACAGTTTGCTGACTTGACCAATAGGAACCGCCTGTACATGGGCGGGGCCTTATGTTGTTTAAACGTGTTTAACTACACGTGTCTACACGGCACATGGTACAGTATGACATAGTAGTGGTTAACACAATGGTGAGACATTTACTTGGACTAGCTGTGGGAATGGAGCTCTGTTGGTGTGGAACTATTACAGGTTGTTTGGAGTGTGTATAAAATGGCGTACATAGCTGTTGTTAGTGCAACAAGCACTAAGTCAGATGTGGTAATGACTCTATTTATGTCCCCCAGACACTTATTAAATGTAATATAGCCAAGAATAATTGCACCCTTTTCATGGCTTTTGTACAATGACTTTTCTACAATGACTGAACAAGTTCACTGCATGTTTCACTTTTCAGTGCATTCTCTGATGTACGAGCCTAGTGCACGTTCTGCCCCGCCTTCAGAAAGCTCCTCCCCCTCTCCTCGTTTATTCAATTCCAGTGGGAACGACTTTGCTTACGCCCATCACCTCTCTCTCCCTCCTGGAGGCAATGTCAGTAGTCAAGATGAAGTCGTCTTCTCCAACCCCCCTCCTTTCTTCCAGTGGACCAGACAGCATTCCAACCCACTGCAAGTCCAGTTCAACCCCTTCAATAACGATGACTTGGACTCAGACGAAGATTAAATATAACTGGCTTTTTTAATGCAGGTTCTCCTTTCTCTGCTCTTCTTTACGTCTTTTTTCTTCCATTTCTTTATTCTGTACAGTTGTCATAATAAAATGATCGTTGTGTTAGTATGTATGATTGAAAAAGATTAACTCTTGTCTTATTGAGAGTATCCTTTGTTGCATGTAGTGAAGTTATAGTTTTATTGGAAATGTAATAGAACATTATTTCAGTGTTAAGTTCTGGAATCTATTAAGACATAATATCAAGGTTGAAACAAGGGAAATTGCGATTTTCCCCCATACATTTTTAAGGGTGCTCACACATAGCAACGCCTGGGCGCACTCCAGCTGAATAGTAGCGCGTTATCTACCACAAAGTCACGCCCCGCTATGTTCTCAAACACTATTTTAGCTATGAACACTAAAAGCTGAACTAAGTTGTGCATTACACCATGTAAAACTGGGGGAAAGAATTAAAAAAATAATATTGTATGCAAATACTATTAATAATATACGAATGAGGTTGGCTGAGATTTATTTTCTATGAGCCCCAATGAGTTCTATTTCCTTGTTTGGATGGAGGGCTCCACAAGTTGGTTTGCAAGGAAGGAAATAACTTTTCCCATACAGAATCCTATTGGTCAGATACCAGCTCAATACCGCCAGCAAATATCCCAGAACTTTGTCGATGAACAAGTGGAAATAAAGCGAGGTTGCTGTCACCATGACAAACCACACCGCCATCAAAGATAGACCAAACATCTCCACCAGTGGCAACATGTAATCAGCCATGCCCACTAGGAGGGAAAACATAGGCTTGACCCATTGCTGAAGCTTGCTCATTACTTCTTCATGAAGGGCGTCTTTTTTGTATACCTCCCACAGCTCTTGCTTAATGTTTGCAGCCTCTTCTGTGATCACCAAGATGCAGTATGAGAGGAGAAAGGCATGGCCAGATATGTCCAACCCTGTCCATTGCTGTCCAGCTGCAAAACAGGTTCTTGGTGTACCATAGTTGGAGTGGCTGCATTTGCCGCTGTGTTGGTGGATCAGTTCCAGTGCCGTTGTGACCACGTACCATACGACGTGACCGAAGCCGATCCTAGCGAAATGCCTCGCCATTGTCTTTGCCTCCAAGTGGGAGTATAGTGGAGCGGTGAGGGTAATGGCTGCGAATATAAATAGAAGCGTCCACATCCATGACAGTTTTACCAAGTACTGGTTTACAGGGTTCTTCTTACTGGAAAAGAAAACGCTCTGCGGTACGATATCGTACAATTTCGCGGCAGAACCAGCTAATATGATTAATCCCAAGAAAAGCGCTTTGTTGCGCGACGAAGAATGCAAGACAAAGTTTATGACTCTTCTCACGATATTGCTGGATTTGACATTTTTGCCACTTCCTATAGGGCTACTCACGAAGTTGTTCTGCATCTTTGAAACCGTTATAGTTACCTACACCACACAGTTAGAAGGGGGAGGGCGGCGGCGGGAAGGCGGCGGCGGCGGGGAAGGATGCTTGCTCTGACGATCTCTTCCCTAGCTGCATATTCCACGTGCAAATGCAAGCATTGTTCGTCAGTTGGCGGAAGTACACACCCTCGACACACTTCCTTCTATCCTCTAATAGTCGTCCTCTGGTGGTGGAGAGATTAAATTAATATTGAAAGGACTGAAGTGGCAAAGAATGAGTGGACCGGGCAGGTACAAATAAGTGTCAAAATAAATACACTAGGAGGGATAAGAATTGTCCCTCAGTCCTCTGCTTTTTAATAGGGTGACCTTTCTGTGCTTGTGGTGGAGTTTATTCCACGGTGTAACTTATAATATCTTACAATGCAGTTGCCCGACTTGCGGCACGGAGAAGCGCCACACTTCAGAAGACATGAAGGACATCGTGGCGCATATTCGCACTTTGACGGAGATATCTCCTGAAATAGGTGTGATTTGCGGCTCAGGACTTGGTGGTCTTGGTGAAGACTTAGACCCAGACAAAGAGAAGGTAGTCATTCCATACAGTGAAATACCAAAGTTTCCACAGACTACAGGTGAAATTTCTTGTTTTGTTCTATTTGTTTGTTTGTTTTGTTAGTTTACTGTATAGTTTAGTTTAGCTACCTTCTGTTGTAAAATAGTTTTAGTCTATTATATTGTTTTACTTTTTATTGTTGTGGTAGCTAAACACTTAGTTAGCCATATTTGGATGCATAATGTATTTGTGGATACAGTGCAAGGTCATAAAGGAAACTTGGTGTTTGGCTATATTTCTGGAAGGCCAGTGGTCTGCATGCAAGGTCGGTTTCACTTCTATGAAGGACATGCCCCATGGAAGGTAAAATAATGCTTCACTTTATATGTCTTAGTTAATGAATAAGGACTTACAGAACGAAATGCTACTTTGTGAAAATTCAGAGTTTGTCTGAATAGCTACGTTTGTTTTCTTTTTTCCCCCTCAATTAAATTAAGGTTATTGGTTAACTAAGTGTAAACCTATGAATCCTTTTGTTTTTCTATCATTCATTCTCCTGAGCCCTGTGGTGTTTCTGAGCTCATTTAGGCTTCCGGAGAAATCCTAGATGTGGTTATGATGGTCACGCTATGGGTTCCTTTGGTTGCTGCCATGCCACTGGGCTTAGCTGTGAGTTTATATTCCTGGTGCAACTTGACACCTGTCGCTTGTGTTGACACAAGTTCTCACCTGACTTGCAGTGGCTTTTCTTCCATGAATATCAACGCCACTGTGAATCTGACCAGGCATGATTAATGATTATCATTGTGAAGATAAATCCATGTTATGTTGTTATTTTTTCTCACTCTTGACGTGGTAGCGTTGGCCGTGTACTATACGTCCTCCCCCTTTTGTATTAAGTTTGTTTAGAAATGGTGACTCGTGCATACTGGCTTCTTTATCAAGTCCTTCCTTCAATGGAGGTGTTAAGAGGTGTGAAAGACCGACAGTTTGGTGGATAAAACCACAACAGACCAAAAAAATGATGTTGGAGAGTAGTACTTGCAGAAAGGGGCAAAAGAAAGAAAAAGAATAAAAGAATAGTGTGTTCATCTCTGTCGTGTTTTACAAATATTTACAAATTTTTATTCATAGTCACACTGGCTCATATAGTAGTGGTTGCAGCTCCGGTGTAATGAAGGAGTGTTATCTACAGATCTCTTACTATGTTAGTTCTACCCACTCACTAAATGCATGTGTGTGTGTGTGTGTGTGTGTGTATGAATAATCCAACTTGTTACTCGTGAAGAAAAGACAACAATTAAAAATAAGAAGTTGTTTATCCTCTCATTTTGCCTGCAGTGTATCAACAGAGCTAGCCTGTGTCAATGGCGGACTGTATTGAACTGTGACATGCATACACATGTAGACTATTTTATGTGGAGGAAAGTTATGTGCGCTTAGAACACATATATCTTGTAACTGCACATTGTCTTCCTGCTCATACGTGCGTGTTTGTGTATTTGTAGAGCACGATGCCTGTGCGTGTGATGAAGCTCCTCGGAGTTCACACCATGGTAGTTACCAACGCCTCTGGAGGCATCAACCCTGCCTTCAACGTCGGAGACATCATGATTATGACAGACCACTTAAACTTGTGCGGAATGGCCGGCTTTAACCCTCTCATTGGAGCCAACCATGATGAGTGAGTTGCGGCTGACTGACCGGATAAAAGAGGGTAGGGCATTATTACCTTATGTGATTATATTATACCAACGTCTGACCGATTGGGGAATCTCTTTAACTAGAGGTTTGACTATGGACTCTCAAAAGAAGTCTGTCCATCTGAATAGTGGATTTTCTGTATAGTACCTTTGTCCATGATAATTGAGCTGTCTTGTGGTCTGTTGTATCCTGGAGGGACTTCTTCCAGTCAGTGTTAATTTAATATGTGGCTTCAGCCTAATTTGATTGGTTAGTATGAGTAATAGCACGGGTAACCGTGCTATTCGAGATTAATAGCACGAGTAACGTGATTGAAATAGTACGAGGCGAAGCCGAGTGCTATTTCAATTGCTTTACAAGTGCTATTGATCCCTAATAGCACAGGTTACCCGTGCTATCACTCGCTAATAGTAGGCCAGCTTTTAAAAAGTCATTTGCAATTGTAGCTATATTATATCGTTCACTCACTATCTCCTTATTTCAGGATTAGCTTCCCCTGGAACTTTCTTTTCAACGTGCGGCTCCTCCTAATCTGTAATAAAACATTCCGTCTAATACGGGTAGAGGTTCTGTGGTAAAGAATGATATCGTCTCCAAAAAAACTACTCGAACTGTACGTTTCCAAGGTTAACACTGCACGCGTGCGCACTTACCCGTACTATTTCACTTAGCTACCGAGGTATTTCACTTAGTTTCCACTTAGTTACCGAGGTATTTCAATTAGTTACGCGCTATTTCACTTTCCCCGTGCGATTTCAATTGAACAGCGATTTTTCCCATACATTTTTTAATGGGCAACTTACGCGCCGTACTATTACTTCAGTAATGGGAGAGACCAGACAATATCTTGGTTGAAATTTTATCCTAAACTTGATTCATGATCAGCGATAAGTCAATCAGGCAACTTATCTTGACACTTGGTTTCAGATATAAAATCTTGTTTATGTATATTTTCAGGTGCTATTGTACAAAGTACTTTTCAGTCATTGAATATTAGCACAAAAATTGCTTATATGGACAAGACCGTGTTAGTAGAGATGCAGGTGTTTTCTTTCAATAGCCACAATCCAAAGCAGATGGTACCCTACCTCGGTGATAGCAATGCAGTGAGATAACAAATTGTGTCAGTGTTGAAAGAATGCTTCTGTGGCATGTTCTTCTTGCTTGTACTTGTATATCTGTAACACTGTCAGTGAGACACTGCATGCTAATTGAACTCTTTGGATGCAAGATATTTTCCCCCTAGTAGCATCAAAGTAGTTTAGTTGCTAGGTACAGACCACACTCAGGGGAGTAGGAAGCCAGATGCGGCTATTATAACCACACCCACCTAACCACACCCACTCTTTTATTCAAGTAATGAGTTTTGTTAATAGAAAAGACAATACAGTAGTTTTACTGTCAATTAACCAAATAGTTTGAGTCTATGTATCTAGTAAATTCAAATGCCACTGTAATCACACCCAACAATTCAGTACAAGCCATATTTTACTATATTATAAAGCAAATGTCTTTTTATAAAAATCAGTAGGTTCATGTCCAATAAATAATGTTAAATTATAGTTATAGCTATTATGTAGAGTGTATACAATGTATAGCTAATATAGCTACTTGGACATATAAAGCAAACAACGCAGTGACAAAAAAACTTAAAAACTTAAAAAACTGAATCCACCATAATTAAACTTACAAATGCCTGCCTTTTGTGGCAGTTATAGCTCCATTTTCTTCAAACATTTCAAGTATTTGAGGCAAATAACTAAATGGGAAGACTCCTAGTAGTGCGAAAATGGCCATTTTGCAGATCAACAATGCTGGAAAGACCTCTGAACTAAGCTGTACATTTGTTTTTCCAAAAAATCGCTTTGTAATAATAAGCGAAGGACCAGGCTGGTGTGGAGTTTCCTAAAAATCTTCCAAAAGGCTCGATATTAGATATTTAATCCCGCCAGAAGTTATTTCAACCGCCCAAGTTTGACAACGACCACGAGATCAGGTAAAGAGTAGAAAATAATGGACACGTCCCCTCCTTGTTAAAATATTGGTGCAGCCATGGCCGTGCGCCTGCACCCGTTCCGACGCCCCTGACACTTTCATATGCCCACCCAGATTTTTTTACCTCCTTTTATAAAACGTAATAATAATCCAGTCATTGTTGGCTAAAACAACAACAACAACAACAATAATACAGTTATAAATCCATTACATTTATTTTTAAAACTCAAAAAAGAAGACTTCACCAAGAAGTCAAAGCATTAGATTAAGTTTAAAAATATATTTATTGGCTGTGTAAACAGAGAACACAACTACTAATATTACTAGTAGTAGTAGTAGTAGTAGTAGTAGTAGTAATAATAATAACTAGCAAGTACCCCGCCACACTGTGGTGCTTGGTGCCCTAATTTTTGCAAATTAAGAATGCAGTAGCACATGGTATATTTATCCATGGTTTCCCTCTCCTGATCCCCAAATGAATTTGCACACCTTCATCGGTCATCGTTGTTACTGACACACAAGCAGATTATTATATAGATAATAATAATAATAATAATAATAATAGTAATAATTGCTCTCTCTCTCCACAATTTTTTCCAGCTTTGGCCCTCGTTTTCCTCCCATGACTGAGCCATATGACAAGGCCCTTCAGAAGATCTGCAGAGACACTGCCAAAGAAATGGAAATGGACTCATTTGTGCGAGAAGGCGTGTACTGCCACCTGGCAGGCCCCTCCTATGAGACTCCAGCTGAGATACGGTTCCTTCGGATAGTGGGATGTGACACGGTTGGGATGAGCACTGCCCCTGAGGTGGTTGTGGCCAAGCACTGTGGCCTGAGGGTGTTAGGTAAGGAGGATTTCTGAAACTGCATTTATTACTAATGTTAGTGTTAGAATACAGTTTCTTTGTTTTACAACCAAGAAATATATATTTAAGCCTTAACTCAATGTTATGACTTCTTGCCAAAATTATTTATTTATTTATTTATTTATTTGAGCCGAGAGTGACTAAAGTATGGTTGCTTTTAAGTATGAATTATTTAAAACATCTTTACTGCTGTGGAAGTCAAGTTGTCAAGTATTGAGGTATATGTAGCATTTGTGTAGCTGCTAGGAGGGAGTGAGACACCATCAGAGGACACACAACATCGGGGACATGTATGTATGGACATGTGTATGTCATTTAGTACTTTGACCCTGGAGTTTTTGTGTTCACTTGGTGGTCAACCTCATCCTATGCTCCACAACCGAGCTATTTGGTTTGTCAATCCTTACCCACATCATCCAAGAAAATTTATAAGTTGTTTACCCCTTTGATTAGTTCTCTGTGATGATCTGAATGTGATGGGATGCAGTTAGGTCTTACTAGCTTAAATCGACTTAGTGGTGGTGGTAGGTTAGCTATCTTAGTTAATGCGCTGTTTGTCATAGCTATGCACTACACAACAGTGTTGTTCTTACTTGAAAGTCCATTGTCCAATAGTCAAGTCACTAAGAGAATGCACGTGTCAGTCCTGTGTTGGTATATCTAGTGAACAAGTGTGTGTGTGTGAAAGTGTTTTGTGTGTTACAGCTACTGCTTAGCTAACAAATATTAACACTAAACATCTTAAGCAAACATTAATTCATATATCATTAACTGTCTTTTTTTTTCTTCTTTTTTTTTTGACTGAATGGAGTCTTGGTGAATAAGTTATATACATGTAAATTATAGTTGCTTAGTAACTACCATGTGATAAAAGTGGTATCACCCTATAATTAACTTCCAAAATTGCCTATGGACTAAACATAACTTTATCCCACAAAGAGTGTTCAATTAAATTGCATAACACAGGACATTTTATTGATAATAAAGAGTGAGATCCACACTCTAATGTTATGGTGTAAATTGATTTGTCTGCATATACAGTATTTTTGGCAGGTGAACAAAGTTCTTGCACTATCGCAAAACAATTTTACTATTCACTATTTAAAATGTAAGCATCTTTTTGACAACAAGCTCTCTGGAAAAACGTCTACATGTCATAGCAGCCATACTGAAAGTGTTTAATAGGGACAGTATTAGAGGTGTTTAATTGCAATTGGGTATATTATTATGATATATATATATAATATATATATATGTATGAATGGTACATGGTCCCCGTTATTAACATGGCTGGGGCCATTTATTTCATCCTTTTAGGCTTACTAAGAGTTTCTTCTGATGCAGTAGTGGTGATGCTTTGTTCGATTTCATATAAAAGTTGCTGTCTTTCTTCTCTTGGTCACTAATTAGGGTGTGGTTATTTGAGCGCTAAATTTCAATCATTTCTGTTATTCAACCCTCAGGTCTTTCTTTGGTCACCAATGTCGCTATAGCAGACACTTCAGCTGACTATAAACCACCTTGCCATGAGGAAGTCATGGAAACGGCTAAGAAAAGGTCCTGTGAAATGCAGAGCCTGGTAAAGGTCGTCATAAAGAGATGCCCCACTCCATGAAAAGTATTATGGTGTGAAGTATAAATACAAGTACTGCATATATACAAGTAAAACACATTTTTAATCCTCACTAGTTGTTTTGTATTTATTCTTGTTGTGTGTTTTTTTTGTTGTTGTTTTTTTGTATGTACTTTATTAAAGAAACCATTTTGTTTATAATAGAATTAAGTTTTCCACAACAATGTAAGCATAATACCAAGACAAAATACCATCAAGCTGCATCTTGAGTTATCTCGGGTAGTCTAACACTTTACAGGTAGTAATTGGTAAAGGGTCTGGGTATGTCTCGGTACTCACTAATCCAAAAATTAAGAAGCTTAGTTTGACTGTTTCCTACAGCTGCCTCTGTGCTACTCAAATTGTTTCTTTACAGACACCAGGTAATTCTGTAGCCGTATGCAGTGTTACTCGCTAGACATAAGCTCAAGCATACTACTTTAACACTAGCTATTAGAAATGACTGATTTTTTTTTAAAGCCTATTTGTTTTACAGTCATACTCCAGCATTGCCTTAAAACGTATTATAACCCAAGCTTTTCACTAATCCAAGTGCTCTTTGGTACCTTAGAGTTTGGATTACTGAGGGTTTGCTGTACTTAGTAATGAGACTCTCTTGAGGCGCCGATACAGTGTATATAATTATAATAAAATCATTTTGACCTGTAGTTTGAAACACTTGCTTCATTTACACCTCTGTATGTCTTTAGCTGGCCATATAGCAGCTTCTATTTATCAGTATTCATTATTATCTATTATCATCACTATAAGTAATTGGAATAAAATTCACTCCAAGTGAACCGATTGATTGATTGACCTGGTTTAGTGCAAAGCTTATAGAAATTGCTCTCTATGCTGCCATTAGCTATATCTGCTGTTGTAGCACTAGTAGTCATTGCTCCATTGGCCAGTATTGAGGCAAATTATATCGAGTAGCTGTTCCGTACCTTTGAATAAAAAAAAATATTGCAGCTTATCTGTTTTAAAATATTTACATAAAAATAAAAAGCAACCCCCCCCCCCCCCCAAAACAACAACAAGGCTTCATGGTAATAAGGAATTACAAGACTGAAAGGAAAGAACCACAACTGTTAGTTTTGGGTGCACTAATTAATTATCTGCAGCTTTTGAAAATTACTATACAGCTTATAAATACAATATGTGGAGATATTTAACCCAGTGTATGTGACTATTAGAAAATAATTGTGATGTCCCCTCCCACTGTGTGTTGAGGTACAATAAGATATTTTATTAGGTACTGAACAGAGCCTGATAACTGTTGCCACATAGAAAATGCATTAAAGTAAACAGGATGTGGCTTAGGGCAATATTTTTCCATATCACCTGTGTTCATAGTTGTTACGTTGGGTTATTACGTCCCCCTAGGTTATAGAATGTTACCAAGGTATTCGCGCATGAGCAGTACCTAATAAATTTATTATCCATTGGATACCCGAGAATATCACTCGTCTGATTGGCGGTATTTACGCTCGTGCCTGCGGCACTCGCGTAAATACTGAGCCAACAGACTCGTGATATTCTCCTGTATCAAATGAATAATATTATATATATATTAAACAGAAAGTATCAAAGTTGTAATAAAATAAAGTAAGCACATGTAACTGCCTTACAGAAAAACAAAACAAAAACAAACAAAAAAACAACAACAAACATGACCAAACAATTCAATGAAATAAAAACACAATAAGGACAAAAATTTAAAAAAATAATCACTTTTTGTTGAGGTCTACAGAGTAAATGCTTTGACCTTTGTTGTTATAATAAGTGACCGTCATGGTAGTGGGTGTGGCTGTGACAGTAGAGAAGGCACCTGTCTGCTTGAGGTTGCTGCCCGGGCCAAAGTAGTATAAAAGACTACCATCAGGTACATCATGCTGGATAAATAAATACATCAACAAATTCAATTGCGCAGTTTACGCGAGTTATTTTTTATTACTATCATTGTTCAACAGTGTATATGTGAAATTTCTTATTATACTGTATAGATTATGATCACAATAGACTAGTGATGTGCTTGAGCACAAATGGCGAGCGAGCCTAAAGACTATACAATTTTTATTTTGACTTCTAACACTGAAGTTACTGAAAATAAGGTCCAGTTTTTTTAATTTAGCATACAGGGTAAAGGGATTTCAGTGCCATAGTAACAACTCTCTGCAACTGCTTGGAAGGAAAAAAACAACAACAAAACAATAAACGTTATTTAAAAGTTTTCTTTGTGATATTCTTTAGCTAAGTAGTGGTTGTAACACACAATGCTTTGACACAACTGGACATGCACCTACACAGACTAACCTTCGCAGTAGTATGGTGGACAATGTATTTTCAAGTAAATACTGTTGCGCACGGCTTATAACCATGACAAAGAGCGCATTGACTTACCACCGCCACTAACTCGAATAGAAATGGAAGTCTCTTAAGTTTTCAAGTTTTAACTGCAACCGCAAAAGAATTCAAAACGGTAAACAATTCCATTTCTAGGGTGATACGGGTACTGATCGATAAACCAGAGGATTCTGTTTAGTGCAATTTGGGACGGGGTCGAACACGGAGAGAACACAAAAATACGCGAGGGTCAAAATGACATACGTACGTCCAAACATATATACAAATAAACATCCCCGATTTTCGATTGTGTTACCCCTGTAAGTGTCACGCTCGCTACGCTCGCTCGCCAATTAAGGACAAGGTATCTTCTTCATAATTTCTTTCTCAGCCTTTTTTTTTTTTACTCATTAGATGTATTCTCTCTCTCTTTCACAGGCTTTTTAAACAATATAGAATTAAAAATATTTGGTCGCCACCGGGAATCGAACCCAGGACCACTTGCTATACAGAATTGGAGTGTTTGTTTGCCGGCTGGTTGTTGTAGCTCAGTGGCAGAGTGCTTGTGCGTTAAGCAAGTGGTCCTGGGTTCGATTTTCGGTGACGACTAAATATTTTAAACTCATTGTTTAAAAAAGCCTGGATCTCACGACTTGAGCTGCCATTATTAACTTGCCAGCACTATGTTCAATAACTACAGCAACCACTGAACTCCAGATAAACTCTGTACCACCACAAACCTTGTGGGCCTCAGAGGGGTCTATGAGGTGCCCCGCCCCTACCACAAAGTACTCCACCCCCGAGTCTCTGATATGCTGCATGTTGTGGTCGTGGCCGCAGAAGTAGGCGGTGACACCGTATTGCTCCAGCATCGGCTTGAGATCCTTTACCAACTCCTTGGTGGGGCCGTGTTCAGCCACCGACCACACTGCAAGTAACAGAGGAGATAATACAATAACAATATAAAGCACTCACATAGCTGCTGTGGGTAATCTTACACAAGTTGTTTTATTTTGTTCTTTATTGGAGCAGGGTATGTATACTCAAAAAATGTCAGTAGAACTATTATAGTAAATGCTTTGCAGATATGCAAACAATAGGGCTATACGGAAAACAAACAAACAGAAAAACAAATAATCATTAACTTTTTTTTTGATGGGAGCACATATTTTATAACAACACTCAACCACACCTAAAGAGCTGAGTATAAAGTTCACCACCATACCGTAGGGTTAAATAAATCGTTACAAACACATACACACACACACAAATGCAAATTCTCTAGCTGCCGCTAGGCGGTCACGCGCACCTGGCAGAGCCAGGATGCCTGTGCACTAAGCAGGCACTGTGAGCCGTGCGAGCAAAGCTCCTGGAGCCGGGCTAAGAACTCGCAGGAGAAAGGCCTTTCCTCACAGCAAGTGGTATGGGCACCCGAAGTCCCACCTGGACCATTGCTGTTTCATGAGAAAAGGCCTTGAATTTGCACTCCAGCAAATGCCAGGTACCCAATCACAGCTGGGTGGACTATTGGGGCTGGTGGGAGGCAGATGGAAAAACTAGATGAAAAAATTGCCAGAGTGGCGGCTTGAACTCTAGGACTTCAGGCCTGAGCCAAGGACACAACCACTACACCACACAGACACACACACACATACAAACATGCACATACAAACATGCATATACAGTAGAATGTCAGTTATCTGAACACGTTGGGACCGAGAGGTGTTCGGATAACTGAAAAGTTCAGATAACTAAACAACATAGAAAATGTATTATAAAAAACATCAATGAAGGGGCGTGGTCAAGCAGTTCTTCATGTCTGCACGTGCTACTATTAGATTTTGGGTGCTCGTTAACTGAAGTGTTCGGATAGCTGACGTTCAGATAACTGACATGCGACTGTATATAATTATGTGACACATAACTGTATCATTTATATCTAGCTCACCCACCAGGGTAATGGCCGACCACAATTCGCCACTGGTTGTCGTTGCCGGACTGGTGCCACTTGCTTAGCGTCTCGTTGATAAACTCCCACTCCTGAATGGCAAACGAGTAGGATTTAGGACCTGGAGGTGGGAGGGACCTCAGGGTGGGGTGAGACAGACCGGCCAGGATGACAGTGTCGATGAACAAAATGGCCACACTGCTGTTGGTACCTGGGATACTGAACTCCTGAAAACAACAAACAAACAAACGAGAAAAAAATAAACAAAAGCAACAAACAAAACAAAAACAAAACAGATAAGTAATAAAATAATTCCAGATGTCTATTTCCAATTTTGTACCATGGTACATTCAAATTGTCCTCTCAATTTGCGGTGAATACATTTCATACCCACCTCCTAGGAGGTTAATAAGTAATATATGTGCGCTAACACACACAGTGACGGTTCACTAGCTATGTAGCCAAGCAATCAGAAAATTATGTGGTATGGGGGGTCAGTGGTATATTTGAAGTGTAACTAATTCAAAGCAACGTAAAAACACAACTGCAGTTTTGATATAGACTCTTCTCGTAGTAGCTAAGTATATAATAAGTATATAATAATTCGTAGTATCGACTCCACGGAGCCTTCCTTGGTGACTGTTGATATAGCAACTTCTTGTAGTAGTTAATGATATAAATAAGTTACGAGTTTTGACTTCACGAGCCATCCTCACTGGTTAATGAAATGGAAAACCATGCACCGTATGATTATGAAGAGTCATTCTTGACGTGGTACAGGTAATTTCAAGTCTAAGTTAATGGACCACTCATGTCTGTTTTGATTTTAAATCACAATGTTTCAATTGAGTAGTCCATTAACTTAGTCTTGAAACCATGCACTGCCTAAATTATATTGTTTGTAAAAAAAAAAAATCCTTTTTATTTAATAGGCGTGTCCATGGGTGTGGTCTGTTACAGCTTTTCATTCAGGAAAGTTTGCAACGATGTAAAAATACACCTCAATCAATCATCAATCAATCAAGTTGTCCAGTATATCCCACTGAAAAACAACAACAAAACGTTCTGGCCACTGAGAGACATGTCCACAATGGAGCATCAGAGAAGCAAAGTGAGAGTGAGAATGGTAAGTACATTGTCTTGTCGCATAATGAGATACTTGACAATTCATATGTATTTACATATGCCACGGAACTAAAATAAAGCTGTAAGAGACGTTTTCCTAAACTATGTCACAACGTACTCAATCAATCCCCAAGTAAAAATTCCATACAAGATCTAGCAAGATCAAGTACCTTTTGGTAAGATTATGCAAGACAAGATGCGTCCTATACTTTCTTGTGTGCATGATTTTGCAAGATCACTCAAGATCTTACAAGTATTTTAATCAAGTTTATTCTTGTGAGTTCTTATTCTTTAACTACAAGATAAATCTTGCATGATATTGCATGATCTTGTTTATTTTTAAGTTAAGATTCATCTCGCACTTTCTTGTCAAAATCGTACAAGCAAGATCTTCGATTTTCTTACAGGAATTACTACATAGGACTGATCTTGTAACATCCTATATATGCAAGATAGTTCAAGATCTTGCTTAAATTTAAGTTGTGATACTTTTTTAACATTCTTATAAGTTTAACTAGCAAGATCCTTAAAGATCTCGGGAAGGTTATTTGCTATGATATGCCAGTTTATTCTTGTAAGTTCTTGTTGTTTTTACTGCAAGATAAATCTTGCATGATATTGAATGATCTTGCTTATTTTTAAGTTAAGATTAATCTCGCATATTCTTGTCAAAATAGTACGAGCAAGATCTTCGATTTTCTTACAGGAATTGCTACATAAGATAGATCTTGTAACATTCTATAAATGTGTGTAGTTTATTGAGGTAAAATATATCTTAAAATTACTTATAAGTAAACAAAGATCTTGATTTCTCTGTGACATTATTATTAGGGTAGGTTTATATGTCTACATTTACAATCCATTACTTTTGGGTTAGACAGAATCTGTTAAAATCAAGTATAAAAAAATATAAAGGACCTTGGCCTGGTTAAATTTGCCATAGTATTTACATGATTAATGTTTGTAGTCATTTACACAAACATATACTGTACACAAAGACTGCAAGTTCTGAAAAAAATCTAGATTTATCTAGCTACAGCACAAATTGTGATTACTGTGACTTTTTATTATTAAGACATATTAGGGAGGGCATTTAGAGACCAAAGTAAGAGAGCAATAATAAATCTTGTGTAATGAAGTACTGAAGCAAAAACAATAAATTGTTTACATAATTTAGAGCTATATCTGTGTAGTCTGTACTTGGAACAGCAATATATATTGCCTCAACATGAACAAACAGTTGTACTACTTACAATAATAGACCTGGGCAAAATTTTTAGAATCTATCCATGCATGAAGACTTTTCAAGATTGTACAAATTGAAAATAATTAAAGCAATTAAACCGCACAGTACACATGTCAGTGATATAGAAATAATGTAGCGTGGAAAGCATTAGTGGTGTTCATAATTGTTGGGAATATTAATAATGTATGTATATATGTATGTATGTAATAATATAAAGCATGCATGCAAAAAAGGGGGAACTACAACATGTAGAAATATTGTAAAAAAGCATCCCCCCAAAACTATAGTAGATAGCAAAATTTTCAACAGAATAGCTTTACTTTCAAGTTCAACTGAAGTAACTAATGTCTACCATTGACGAGATAGAAGAAATTGAGTCAGATAATGAGAAAGAATCTACCCTAACTGGAGGCAAGAGAAAGAGGAGAGGAGGTCGGTTAGATTTATCAAGTGAGCACATTTTCTCCTTAGTTCTAGTCATAAAATTGAGTTTCTAATATTTTTTTTAAATTTCCCTGACTCTAGAGAAGATTACTGTGAGATGCAACCAAACCAACAAGAAATTTAAACTGAATCCTCCAGTCCAGCAGATAAGATAAATTATTGTGACAGAGTGGACCAAAGCATGAAACTTGGTATGCAGGTTCGGTTTGGCATATATAACAGTATCAGAAGGGGTGCCAAAAAAATTGTTTAATTAAAACAATTTTATTAAAAAGAGCTCAATATAAATTGTTTATTATAATGTATTGTGGTTTAATACTTTAATGTTAATGATTAGGTGTCACCTGATACTACAGGCAGCTAGACTATTTAATAGAACTAGCTACCCTGATAGCTAGCCTGGTGTAGCAAGTTTCAGAGAATTTATTTCAGTAGAATAAAACCATAATATTTCGGCTTGTGGAGCCTTCTAGTGGTTACTGAACTGAATGAGGGTGACTGAACAAGGAACTTTGTATAAACAGATGATACAGAACATGAGATCATTGTGTGGTGGGGCACAGCTCCTGGGTTAGTTGGTGTTGGATAATTTCTGTGACATGTGAGTTGTACTTGGGAGGTGTGAAGGTGTAGTCATAATTGAATTAGTGGCCCCACTAATTCAATTATGACTACACCTTCACCAGAGCAGGTGTTCTCTTCATGACATCACACAAACCAGTACACCCGTTTTAGGAAGTAAGATTTCAGGAAGTAGGGAGGAAATAAAATAGGGCAAACTTTAAGCTCAAATATTGAAGAAACTATGACAGGAAAAATCTCAAAATTTTTTGTATGACTTTTGGACACTATAATCTACACGTTAAACAGAAAAACAAAAAAAATCCATTGCACTCTCCCTTTAAAGTTTTACAATTGTTTTTAAATTATTAAACATATACTTTTCTATTACCTTGACAGCATGACGGGGTAAATCTGCTGCACATTCTTGCCAGAAATCCCAGTGCTTATGGTCAGAGCCTATTGGATGTTCTA
>WLWD01006185.1_pt1 | contig 141611 bp, 77 predicted proteins | sample 6712731 | NCBI WGS metagenome assembly WLWD01 (sample SAMN12718690, study PRJNA576275) | sponge metagenome | isolation source: marine sponge | host: Mycale hentscheli | place: New Zealand: South Island, Marlborough, Capsize Point | collected 2014-11-01
AGTCAAGCCCACACAGTACCTCATCAATGTAGGCATAAAGTCAAGCCCACACAGTACCTCATCAATGTAGGCATAAAGTCAAGCCCACACAGTACCTCATCAATGTAGGCATAAAGTCAAGCCCACACAGTACCTCATCAATGTAGGCATAAAGTCAAGCCCACACAGTACCTCATCAATGTAGGCATAAAGTCAAGCCCACACAGTACCTCATCAATGTAGGCATAAAGTCAAGCCCACACAGTACCTCATCAATGTAGGCATAAAGTCAAGCCCACACAGTACCTCATCAATGTAGACATAAAGTCAAGCCCACACAGTACCTCATCAATGTAGGCATTAAAGTCAAGCTCCAAACAGTACCTATCATGTATAGGCATAAAGTCAAGCCCAACAGTACCTCATCAATGTAGGCATAAAGTCAAGCCCACACAGTACCTCATCAATGTAGGCATAAAGTCAAGCCCACACAGTACCTCATCAATGTAGGCATAAAGTCAAGCCCACACAGTACCTCATCAATGAAAATGCTGAAAGGTTTGCGCAGCGTTCCGAAGACCAAAGGGCATTCTAAGGAACTCGAAGAGACCGAAGGGTGTGGCGATAGCTGTCTTGGGAACATCCTCTGGGGCGACTGGTATCTGGTGATATGCACGTATGAGGTCTATATGTGAGAAAATTGTAGCTCCTTGTAGAGTAGCTGTAAATCCTGTGGATGTGGTAGAGTAACCTTATTCAGTGCACGGAAATCTCCACATGGTTTCCAATCCCCAGGAGTACGTTTAGGGACCATATGCAAACAACTAGAAGAGGAGGGGCGTATTATACCAAGTTCCAACATGTGGTCAATTCCTGATGGGCGATTCGTAGGTGTTCAGGTGCAAGACATCGGGTGCGGGAAGACACGGTGGGCCAGTTGTCTTAATGTGATGGACAACGCTATGTTTGATAGGGCGCTCAGCAGCACATGCTTGTGTCACCCCTGGGAACTCTGACAACAATGAGAGGAAGGGATCACTTGGATTCGGACGAGCATGTAAGATGCCTGAGGATAGGCCAGAAGAAAGACCATTAATTCGTAGGTGTGTAGTGGAATCCAGCAGGGCATGATGACGTATATCCACAACAAGCCAAAAGGGATGCAGGAAGTCTGCACCTAAAATGGCCTGCTTCACATTGGCTATGATGGAAACCCATCTGAATGTACGATGCAACCCAATGTTCAAGGTGCAGGAACGTACACCATATGTAGTGATCTTGGTGCCGTCCACTGCCTGTAACATGAATGTGCTGTGTGGACATGAATGCTCTACATGTGTAGGAGGTACCACGCTGACTTCAGCTACAGTGTCAACAAGGAAATGATTATGGTTGTGTTTGTCATATATATATAGAATAGGCGACTAGGGTGGGTATGGCCGGCAACACTTGTCGCCACTAGCGACCGGCCTGTCCATTTTCCGACCAGAAATAAGGGGTGCTTGCTCACCATACTTGTGGTGATACCAACAGAGAGTCGCTGGTTGAGGGTGGGGTAGAAGAACGATGTGACGAGCGAGAAGTTGAATGGGACAAGGAACGAGAACGGGCATGTTTTTTTATAAGTTTCTCCAGTTGCAAAATCTCGGAGCACATTTGCTCCATTTCAGTGACCAAAGAAGTGGACGGAGGGACTACAGCAGTGGAAGCAGAGACGGTGGCAACAGAGGGTATGGAAACTTCTGTCTGCCAACTCAGCCAGCTTGTCCAGGGTTGTGTCCTCAGGGGTTGATGCCAGTACCATGCGAACGTTCTGAGGCAATTGTTGGAGAAACAGCTCATGAAGGAACGAGCTATCAAAACCACTAGGTCTGTCTCCAACCAACTGTTGCATGAGGTGGAGCAATTGTGTTGGCTTACGATCGCCTAATTCTTCAGCGGTGAAAAGTTGTTGTAGCTTACGTTGCTCGGAGAGAGTCTTGAGCACGGAGTAGGGTTGTCTCTAGGTGGCTTGATAAACAGATCTCTCACCTCCGCTGCAATCTTGGGGGACAAGGATGAGACGACATAGTCAAATCTGGAGCGCTGGGAAGTGATTCTCCGGCAAGCGAACTGCGCTTCCACCTGGGCGAACCAGACCTCCGAGTCAGCTGGCCAAAAGGGCGGGAGTTTGAGATTGACTACCGCAGAAATGTCACCAGGAGTGGGTGTGGCCACTGCAGGAGATGCGGAAAACGAAGAGTGCAAACCGGAAGTAGCAGGAACTGCCAATTCTCCTGGGCTGTCTTCGCTAGATATCGACAAATGTTGGAAGAGTGCCGGGGTCACCACTAGAGAGAATTTAGCTAACCTCTGACTAAGACGGCTCACAGTTTCACAACACATAGTTTTATTAGCAATTGACTGAATGATACACGTGAATATATGGTAAGGGATGATATAGAAAAGTGCGGGGGGGGGGGGGGGGGGGGGGGGGGGGGGAATGAGGTGAGAATGAGAGAGTTCAGAGTTCACTACATGTGTATGAGGATGGTGTGGGTAGCTGGGATGCGTATGAGGATGGCGTGGGTAGCTGGGGTGTGTATAGGGTGGTTGGTGTGGGTAGCTAGGGTGTGTATGGGTTGGTGGTGTGGGGATTGTGTGAGTAGCTGGTGTGAATGGGAGTGATTGATGTGAGTAGTTGGGGGTGTATAAGTTGGTTGGTGTGGGTAGCTGGGGTGTGTATGGGAATGGTGTGGGTAGTTGGGGTGTGAATGGGGGTGGCTGATGTGCGTAGTAGTTGGGATGTGTATAAGGTGGTTGGTGTGGGTAGCTGGGGTGTGAATGGGAATGGTGTGGATAGCTGGGGTGTGAATGGGAATGGTGTGGGTAATTGGGGTGTATATGGGTTGGTGGTGTGGGTAGCTGGGGTGTGTATGGAGATCGTGTCAGTAGCTGGTGTGTGAATGGGAATGGTGTGGGTAGCTTGGGTGTGAATGGGGGTGATTGATGTGGGTAGTTGGGATGTGTATAAGGTGGTTGGTGTGGGTAGCTGGGGTGTGAATGGGAATGGTGTGGGTAGCTGGGGTGTGAATGGGAATGGTGTGGGTAGCTGGGGTGTGAATGGGAATGGTGTGGGTAGCTGGGGTGTGAATGGGAATGGTGTGGGTAGCTGGGGTGTGAATGGGAATGGTGTGGGTAGCTGGGGTGTGAATGGGAATGGTTGGTGTGAGGATGGGCAAGTTTGTATATGGTGTGTTGGTATGGGTTAGTGTGTGTGTGTAGTGGACAGTTATTATGGGTAAAGGTATGTTGTAAGTTAGGTCTCTGTCACATTATACTATCAGGCAGAGGCTAACAAAAAGAAAGCTCTAGAAAAGGAGCAGCTGAGGTCCAAGCAGAGACAGGAATCTCAAGTGGCATTGATGCAGAGTCTCATGGAGGAAAAAAAGTAAGTCATTTTTTCTAATCATGTTGAGCTACTGAGCTCAATTCTTATCTTGTAGTATTCTCACATTAAAAAGAAGTCATTATTTTGTGATAAACTTGCCAGTTGTCATTACTTTATTGCTATAATTTTGGCTACAGAGTTGAAGAACTAGTACTGACTTATGTACTAGCAGAAATTAAAGAAACTCGTGAGGTATTTTATGATTTTTACACAATGTATTTTCTAAAAAAATTATATTTTCAGAGTTTAATTTTTGTTGTTTTAAGCAACTCTATAAGAATTGATATTATTAAGAACACATTGCTAGCTTTAACTTCAACATGATATAGTTACAGCTTAGTCATTAGTAACACACTACTAGCTTTAACACCATCAAGATCTAGTCTTAACTTAGGACTAGTAACACATTGCTAGCTTTAACACCATCAAGATCTAGTCATAGCTTAGCACTAGTATCACACTGCTAGCTTTAACACCAGGATGATCTAGTCATAGCTTAGCACTAGTATCACACTGCTAGCTTTAACACCAGGATGATCTAGTCATAGCTTAGCACTAGTATCACACTGCTAGCACCAGGATGATCTAGTCATAGCTTAGCACTAGTATCACACTGCTAGCATTAACACCAGGATGATCTAGTCATAGCTTAGCACTAGTAACACACTGCTAGCATTAACACCAGGATGATCTAGTCATAGCTTAGCACTAGTAACACACTGCTAGCATTAACACCAGGATGATCTAGTCATAGCTTAGCACTAGTATCACACTGCTAGCATTATTACTGGTATACTAGTGGTGTGCTTGAGCACAAATGGCAAGCGAGCCTCCCCAATGTGTACTTTGTGCTATTCTTTAGAAAAACAGTAGCTGTGAATGCAAAACACTTTCACACACACACACACACATACACACAAACACTTGTTCACTGTACATACCAACACAAGACTTACATCCGTAGTTAGACTACTCGACAATGGAGTTTTCAAGTAAGGACAACACTTTTGGGTTGGGTTGTGTAGCGCATTAACTTTACAGTGGCCACTAATTCAAATAGAAAATGAACTCTAATAAGAAGGTTTAACTGCACCAGTAAAAGAATTCAAAATGATGAACAAATCAATTTGCTTGGAATACAGGTAAAGATAGCTTACTGAATTCTGTTTAGTAACGTTTGGGACGGAGTCGACCACTGAGCTAACATAAAAACTCTAGGGTTAAAGTACAAAACTGACAAATCTACATCCAAACATATACACTAGTGGTATGCTTTAGCACAAATGGCGAGTGAGCTAGTCAGGCTTTGTAGTCTAGTAAGAACTATAGCCCTTGGCATAATTTCAATAGTTGTTGAAATTTGAAATTTGTTAACCACTCAATGACGATGGATAGAAATAGTGCTTATTTGGTCTTCTATGCTTTTATAAATAAAATTAAATTCGTGCATTTATGTCTGATCCAATAAGGGTTTGCTTTCAAGGCTCGCAACTCCTTGTCCAGCAAATCCACTTCTTTATTTAGTCAAGATGCCCCAACTTATGTAATTAGTGGCGTGGGCAGGAAAAGAGATCACACGTACCATATGAATAAGCAAAAAAATAATAAATAAATAAACACCATGGAATCCCTATTGTGTAACCCCTGTATTTATCTCATTTTCTTCACTCGCTCATCAGTGAATATCCCCGATATTCAATGGTGTTACCTTGAATATTGTCTCACTCACTTCGCTCTCGTGCCAAATGCTACACTACCCTATCTCTCTCTAGTCTTAATACATTACACTCTTGTATCTCTCATAGTGTTCCGGCTCACAAAATTATACTGCACATAATATTATTTTCTTACCTCATTACATATTATGATTAGACAGCCGTCAACTTTCTTGCTCAGCATTGTGGCTCTGAGTTTTCTCTTCCAAAGTTCACTGAAAACATAGCTTCTGTTATGATGGTATGAAATGCATAGTAATGGGTTATAATTTTTTAATTATTCTTAAGAATTATTTGTAGGAGATGTTGAAAGGGTTAGAGAATGATGAAGTGGTTGCATCATCTCTTCGTTTACTAGAACAATTTTGCAAAGATGCAGAAAACTCTTCTGTGATGGTAAGTCTCTGAATAGTATTTTTAAGTTTCTCAAATAGCAGGTGGTTAGTGTCAGATTTGACAGGTAGTAAGTATTGTACATAGCAGGCTATACGCCTCATTAATTGCAGGTTGTAAGTCTCTCTAATGGCTGGTTGTAAGTCTCCCTAATGGCAGGTTGTGAGTCTCCCTAATGGCAGGTTGTAAGTCTCCCTAATGGCAGATTGAAGTCTCCCTAATGGCAGGTTGTAAGTCTCCCTAATGGCAGGTTGTAAGTCTCCCTAATGGCTGGTTGTAAGTCTCCCTAATGGCAGGTTGTAAGTCTCCCTAATGGCAGGTTGAAGTCTCCCTAATGGCAGGTTGTGAGTCTCCCTAATGGCAGGTTGTAAGTCTCCCTAATGGCAGGTTGAAGTCTCCCTAATGGCAGGTTGTGAGTCTCCCTAATGGCAGGTTGTGAGTCTCCCTAATGGCAGGTTGTGAGTCTCCCTAATGGCAGGTGTGAGGTCCCCTAATGGCAGGTGTGAGTATCTACCTAATGCAGGTTGTGAGTTCCCTAAGGAAGGTTGTGAGCTCTCCCTAAATGGCAGACAGGGTGTGCCGCCAGTGACCTACTGGCAGGTGGTAAGTCTCCTAAGGCGGGTTTGTAATCTCAATAATGGCAGGTTTGTAAGTCTCCTAATGGCAGGTTGTGAGTTCCCTAAGGGCAGGGTGTGAGTCTCCCTAATGACCGCAGGTTGAAGTCTCCCTAAGGCAGGTGGTGAGTTTCCTAATGGTGTGGGAAGTCTCCCTAATGGAGGTGTGTCTCCCTAATGGCAGGTTGTGGGTCTCCTAATGGCAAAAGGATGTAAGTTTCTCCTAATGGCAGTGTGAGTGACCTAATGGAGGTGCTATGTCTCCCATAATCGCAGGTTTTGAAACTATCCTAATGGCAGGTTGAAGTCTCCCTAATGGCAGGTTGTAAGTCTCCCTAATAGCAGGTTGTGAGTCTCCCTAATGGCAGGTTGTGAGTCTCCGTAATGGCAGGTTGTAAGTCTCCCTAATGGCAGGTTGTAAGTCTCCCTAATGGCAGGTTGTAAGTCTCCCTAATGGCTGGTTGTAAGTCTCCCTAATGGCAGGTTGTAAGTCTCCCTAATGGCAGGTTGTAAGTCTCCCTAATAGCAGGTTGTGAGTCTCCCTAATGGCAGGTTGTGAGTCTCCCTAATGGCAGGTTGTAAGTCTCCCTAATGGCAGGTTGTAAGTCTCTCTAATGGCAGGTTGTGAGTCTCTCTAATAGCAGGTTGTAAGTCTCCCTAATGGCAGGTTGTGAGTCTCCCTAATGGCAGGTTGTAAGTCTCCCTAATGGCTGGTTGTAAGTCTCCCTAATGGCAGGTTGTAAGTCTCCCTAATGGCAGGTTGTAAGTCTCCCTAATAGCAGGTTGTGAGTCTCCCTAATGGCAGGTTGTGAGTCTCCCTAATGGCAGGTTGTGAGTCTCCCTAATGGCAGGTTGTAAGTCTCCCTAATGGCTGGTTGTAAGTCTCCCTAATGGCAGGTTGTAAGTCTCCCTAATGGCAGGTTGTGAGTCTCCCTAATGGCTGGTTGTAAGTCTCCCTAATGGCAGGTTGAAGTCTCCCTAATGGCAGGTTGTGAGTCTCCCTAATGGCAGGTTGTGAGTCTCCCTAATGGCAGGTTGTGAGTCTCCCTAATGGCTGGTTGTAAGTCTCCCTAATGGCAGGTTGTATGTCTCCCTAATGGCAGGTTGTGAGTCTCCCTAATGGCAGGTTGTAAGTCTCCCTAATGGCAGGTTGTGAGTCTCCCTAATGGCAGGTTGTATGTCTCCCTAATCGCAGGTTGAAGTCTCCCTATGGCAGGTTTTGTCGTCGTCCCCTAATGGCTGGTTGTAAGTCGCTCCCTAATGCATGTTGTAAGTCTCGCCTAATGGCAGTTTGGAATTCTCCCGAATGGCTGGTTTGTAGTCTCCTAATTGCAGGTTGAAGTCCCTAATTGCAGGGTGTGTGAGTGGCCTCCTAATGGCAGGTTGTGAGTCTCCCTAATGGCAGGTTGTGAGTCTCCCAAATGGCAGGTTGTGAGTCTCCCTAATGGCAGGTTGTAAGTCTCCCTAATGGCAGGTTGTAAGTCTCCCTAATGGCTGGTTGTAAGTCTCTCTAATGGCAGGTTGAAGTCTCCCCAATGGCAGGTAAGTCTCCCTAATGGCAGGTTGTAAGTCTCCCTAGTGGCAGGTTGTATGTCTCTCTAATGGTAGGTTGTAAATTCAATAATATTATTATGATATCATTTGTTATTCAGATGGATGAGTTATTTGAACAAGTTCTACATTTATCATGTTCTCTGGAAGAAGATGTGCAGCATTTGTGCAGCTCTGTGTTAATGCAAACAGCAATCAATTTACCAGACAAGTATGTCATTTTTATCTATTGCTGAATGAGTGAGTACCAGAAGACACTATCAGGGACACAAATTTGAGCAATTTATAAGTGGTGCCTGGTATATTAGTTAAATATTCAGCAATTTCATGTCTTGTAGATTTTAGCTTTGTGGCTGAGCTTAAAAATGGAACAAATCTTACTTTTTAAACCATCTAACTTCAATAATCACAGCCACATGAAGGTGTGCTCTAAAAGGCAAACTTACTTGACTATATAAAGCAAATCTCATGTTGTAATGGTTTGTACTATACTTGAGTTCTTCCACCTATACTAGAAATGGAATTAGGTATAGCCTAATCTCCTGAAAGATATTTGAAGCTTTTATTGCTTTATAAAACTGTACCAAACAACACCTTCAGTTGTATGTTGAGTTTCTCAATTCTAATGCCCAAATATAAATTTTCAGCAACATCGTAAAGTCATACCTTAATTGGTAAAGCAAAAATTTCCTTCAACTTTTAGAAGAGCTTAATGCTTAGTCATTTGATTTACTAACTTTATGCAGCATATGCCATCAATAAACTGCAGCCTTGCGAATTTGTCAGAATAAGCCAATTCCATTATAAACAGATGTGACCTACACAAACAGATGTGACCTACACAAACAGATGTGACCTACACAAACAGATGTGACCTACACAAACAGATGTGACCTATACAAACAGATGTGACCTACACAAACAGATGTGATCTACACAAACAGATGTGACCTACACAAACAGATGTGACCTACACAAACAGATGTGACCTACACAAACAGATGTGACCTACACAAACAGATGTGACCTACACAAACATGTGACCTACACAAACAGATGTGACCTACACAAACAGATGTGATCTACACAAAAAGATGTGACCTACACAAACAGATGTGACCTACACAAACAGATGTGATCTACACAAACAGATGTGACCTACACAAACAGATGTGACCTACACAAACAGATGTGACCTACACAAACAGATGTGACCTACACAAACAGATGTGACCTACACAAACAGATGTGACCTACACAAACAGATGTGACCTACACAAACAGATGTGACCTACACAAACAGATGTGACCTACACAAACAGATGTGACCTACACAAACAGATGTGAACTACACAAACAGATGTGACCTACACAAACAGATGTGACCTACACAAACAGATGTGACCTACACAAACAGATGTGACCTACACAAACAGATGTGACCTACACAAACAGATGTGACCTACACAAACAGATGTGACCTACACAAACAGATGTGATCTACACAAACAGATGTGACCTACACAAACAGATGTGACCTACACAAACAGATGTGATCTACACAAACAGATGTGACCTACACAAACAGATGTGACCTACACAAACAGATGTGACCTACACAAACAGATGTGATCTACACAAAAAGATGTGACCTACACAAACAGATGTGACCTACACAAACAGATGTGATCTACACAAACAGATGTGACCTACACAAACAGATGTGACCTACACAAACAGATGTGACCTACACAAACAGATGTGACCTACACAAACAGATGTGACCTACACAAACAGATGTGACCTACACAAACAGATGTGACCTACACAAGCAGATGTGACCTACACAAACAGATGTGACCTACACAAACAGATGTGACCTACACAAACAGATGTAATCTACACAAACAGATATAATCTGCACAAGCAGATGTGACTTACTCAATAGAAATTTCTATAGTCCACAGTGAGGACAGAATTCTGGTGGAGTGCTATCATCATTTTTAATGAGACAGAGGGAGACCAAATTTCCCTACTCTGGGTGTTACCACCGCCATTTATAATGTCCTCAGGGCTATTCGTTCTATCATTGCTCCAGTGTTTGTGTTTGTCAGTCTCTTGATATTGCATGGTGGACTCTGTAGGAACCAGTCTTAGCACAGTATGGCCTGAGCTATATCTTCTTGGGGTTAGAGGTTAGGGTCGGATGACATGATAGATGTAAAGAGCTTTCTTCTAAAGGTTAAATAAATGGCATGCATTGGTTTCACAATTTTCTTGTTTCAATCTTCTCCAAACCTCTGACTCTGGTCACTAAACACTCCAGCTCTATTTCTCAACTTGGTGGTGTTCAGGTTTTGGCATGTAGCACTGTAGGGTAGGCTGGTTTAAATACTCCAGCTCTATTTCTCAACTTGGTGGTGTTCAGGTTTTGGCATGTAGCACTGTTGGGTGGCTGGTACTTAAACACTCCAGCTGCTCTAGCAGACACCACCTAGTGTTTCTTTATTAAGTACCAGCCTACCCAACAGTGCCACATGCCAAAACCTGAACACCACCAAGTTGAGAAATAGAGCTGGAGTGTTTAAGCACCAGCCTACCCTACAGTGCTACATGCCAAAACCTGAACACCACCAAGTTGAGAAATAGAGCTGGAGTGTTTAAGCACCAGCCTACCCAACAGTGCTACATGCCAAAACCTGAACACCACCAAGTTGAGAAATAGAGTCACGTATCCTAAAATTATACATCGACATTTATACATGCACATTCACGTAATGTTTGTTTATTTCACTTCTTTAGTTACTCTTTTTTCAAGTAGTAACAGAAACTTTACATAACTGTTTAACTGCTTAGAATTCTAATAGTTAGCTAGGCTAGTCTAGAGTGTTACCATGGCTACTATGGGTGCATGGTCCTTCTTAAGTCCTCCTACTATTACATTACTGCTAAAATCTTGCAATTTATAAGGTGATCGGATACGCCCACTCACTGACAGGATATACCACATGACTAATTAACTTTAAGGTAAAACACATGTCTACAGTAAACCAGCATACAATTGCTTCTCTCATAGTTTACTGATAATTAGACGAGACCATTACTAGTATGATTTGTAAAATGTATGACACTGTAAGAAAATAACATTTTTTATTATTTTTGCTGTGTAGAGTCGGTAGTGAAGATTTTGTTCAGACTTTACTTCTTATTAAGAAGTTTAGTGCCTTTGAAAATTCTAAAAGGTAAGATTGTGTGGGTGGGATCAGTACATTGCTCGCTTATGACTCTTAGCAATAGTATTAAGAAATATTTCAGGCGAAGATTCAACCTCTTAGAGCACATGTAAAACTGTGGCTACAAGTATTGTTCAATTTTTATGTTCATTAGACCAGCACTGTAACTGATCTATTTATAATATCGCTGATCTATTTATAATATCGCTGATCTATTTATAATATCGCTGTGGGTTCATTCACATTGCTTTCTCTTGGAGATGAAAGATATAACCATTGACTAGGTTTGTATAACTGATGCCTTAGTTGTCATCTTGATCTTTCAGAGGTGTTGTATAGCTTATGGCAGCATACCAGGAGGAGAGATCTATCTAGCCAAGTGTACATGCCCTAGAAAGAATTACTCACCCCCACTGTACTATTAAATGCTAGCACATCCTAAAGGTACTGTTTTCATAGGTCTATGTATTGACAAATACGAAACATTCCTAATATTGAAATAACGTTTTATTAGATTAGCAGAAAAGGCATTAATCAGTCTGGGAATGGACACAAACAAAGATCCCATTCCAGGGTCTTGGAATATTCGTCAAGTTCTGTTCTGGCTGAACAGCCTCACTGTAAGATTTTTGTATTACCAATGACTATTCGTCTAATTAAAAATTGAATTAAATGGATATTATTGAATGAAAATGTCCACACACATATAAAAGGCATGAGGTTATGATCACCCTTAATATGATGCGTGGGGTTTGTTGGTTATATATATTTCATTATTTCGTAAATAAGTACTCTGTGGTAATGATAGGAGTGAAGGGCAGGGAGTGAATGTGCAGTGTATTCAGCTTAAGGAGAATAATGTGTGTACAGTAGAACCTCCCTTATCCGGACTCCCAAGTTACGGCACCTCCCTCTACCGGGCAGCTGCTATGTACCTTGTGGTTAGGTAAAGTATCCCAACTAGCAAATTTGACAGCTGCTTTTGGATAGGCAGTTCAGCTGGCAGCACTATTTTGAATGCATTCTGAGATATGGGCAAATCTGAGATAGGGCACCCCTTAAAACCAAGGTGCCCAGGGATAGGAGAGGTTCTACTGTACATGTATTTTAAAAGTTAGTCCTACTACTATCACATTGAACTTAGGTATACCATATCTCTTTCCACAAAACCAAGCAGATTTATGCAGCATGAAAACCTGCACCATTCCTATTCACTTGCCATACATTAAACTCCATTTTTTGATGTTAGAAATTCCCTTGCACGCTTCTCGTAAATCATACCAAAATTTTAGCCCCAACCTAAATGCAATAGCTTCTGGTCAAAATGTTCTTAACTCAGGTGAACTGCATCCAGTAGAAGTAGGTGAGCAGATCAGAATGAACTGCACCCAGTAGAAGTCAGTGAGCAGAATGAACTGCATCCAGTAGAAGTAGGTGACTAGTGATCAGAATGAACTGCATCCAGTAGAAGTAGGTGAGCAGTGAGCAGAATGAACTGCATCCAGTAGAAGTAGGTGACTAGTGAGCAGAATGAACTGCATCCAGTAGAAGTAGGTGACTAGTGATCAGAATGAACTGCATCCAGTAGAAGTAGGTGACTAGTGATCAGAATGAACTGCATCCAGTAGAAGTAGGTGACTAGTGAGCAGAATGAACTGCATCCAGTAGAAGTAGGTGACTAGTGATCAGAATGAACTGCATCTAGTAGAAGTAGGTGACTAGTGAGCAGAATGAACTGCATCCAGTAGAAGTAGGTGACTAGTGAGCAGAATGAACTGCATCCAGTAGAAGTAGGTGACTAGTGATCAGAATGAACTGCATCCAGTAGAAGTAGGTGACTAGTGATCAGAATGAACTGCATCCAGTAGAAGTAGGTGACTAGTGAGCAGAATGAACTGCATCCAGTAGAAGTAGGTGACTTATAGTGAACAGAATGAACTGCATCCAGTAGAAGTAGGTGACTAGTGATCAGAATGAACTGCATCCAGTAGAAGTAGGTGACTAGTGAGCAGAATCTTCTCAAAGGGTGCCTGTGAGTGCCAAATGACCCAGGCCATAAGCAAGCATTGCTGGAGTCCTTGAGATTCACCAGCTCCTGTTCACAGTGAAGCCTTAGCCTTACAACTACATTGCAGATAAACAATGTGAGTATCTTGATAAACACTGTAAGTATCTTGATAAACACTGTGAGTATCTTGATAAACAATGTGAGTATCTTGATAAATACTGTGAGTATCTTGATAAACACTGTGAGTATCTTGATAAACACTGTGAGTATCTTGGGATAAACACTGAGAGTATCTTGATAAACACTGTGAGTATCTTGATAAACACTGTGAGTATCTTGGGATAAACACTGAGAGTATCTTGGTGTTCAACAACTTCAACTCATAGGAGCTCTTCAGCTCTGAAACCACGCCCCCAGTAGTAGTGGTTTGTCATAAAATATATCACACTAACTTTTGACCAATAACTCACTAAAAATTCCACTTCCTGTGATTTACTCGTGCTTTTAGCAACCGCTTTAATTCCACTGCAGGTGCATGCTCTAATGTAGTGACACATGTGTTCATAGTAATTCTACAGTAGGTGCACATGATGTAGTGACACATGTGTTCATAGTAATTCTACAGTAGGTGCACATGCTCTAATGTAGTGACACATGTGTTCATAGTAGTTCTACAGTAGGTACACATGCTCTAATGTAGTGACACATGTGTTCATAGTAATTCTACAGTAGGTGCACATGCTCTAATGTAGTGACACATGTGTTCATAGTAGTTCTACAGTAGGTGCACACGCTCTAATGTAGTGACACATGTGTTCATAGTAATTCTACAGTAGGTGCACATGCTCTAATGTAGTGACACATGTGTTCATAGTAGTTCTACAGTAGGTACACATGCTCTAATGTAGTGACACATGTGTTCATAGTAATTCTACAGTAGGTGCACATGCTCTAATGTAGTGACACATGTGTTCATAGTAGTTCTACAGTAGGTGCACACGCTCTAATGTAGTGACACATGTGTTCATAGTAATTCTACAGTAGGTGCACATGCTCTAATGTAGTGACACATGTGTTCATAGTAGTTCTACAGTAGGTACACATGCTCTAATGTAGTGACACATGTGTTCATAGTAATTCTACAGTAGGTGCACATGCTCTAATGTAGTGACACATGTGTTCATAGTAGTTCTACAGTAGGTGCACACGCTCTAATGTAGTGACACATGTGTTCATAGTAATTCTACAGTAGGTGCACATGCTCTAATGTAGTGACACATGTGTTCATAGTAATTCTACAGTAGGTGCACATGCTCTAATGTAGTGACACATGTGTTCATAGTAATTCTACAGTAGGTGCACATGCTCTAATGTAGTGACACATGTGTTCATAGTAGTTCTACAGTAAGGTGCACATGCTCTAATGTAGTGACACATGTGTTCATAGTAGTTCTATAGTAGGTGCACGTGCTCTAATGTAGTGACACATGTGTTAATAGTAATTGGGAGAAGGGCTTCCACCATCATCATTTAACAAATTATTGTTTGCATAACAATTCACTTAATTTCATTTTTTTCATGTACATACTATGTTAACTGTTTAACTTTCTATCAAATTGTCTAGGGACTTGGAACTGCAAATTTTCTAGCATAAACACTATTCATTTAATACTACTACAACTGTTTTACTTAAACCACCAAATTAGGTGCACTTAAACTTTATACAGTATAGATTTAGTTTACAAAGTGTGAAGACACTCAGTGTAACCTCAGAACCACTACATTTTTATTTGACTATGTTTTATGTAAACTAACAAACATGTGTGAGCAGTTTTAGATTTCCAGCTTTCACACACAAGTACTAGAGAAAAGAAAATATACACACATTTCTAGTCTTTGTTTAGTCACAAAAAACTGTTTGGAGAAACCATAAATTGCTTAGAAGATAAAGAATCAACAAATCTACAACATCATTAGACAGATAAAAATTCAAAAATTTCAAACCACCTTTTTCATCAATAGTGATGACAACTAGGTTGTCCTAGTAACATGTGGTGAAATACCCTTCCCCACAAGCTCACTACAGACAACAATGACTATACCTTCAGGAACATATTAGATTATTAACTATAATTAGCCTACCTTGCCATTCACTATTCATGCATCTCACATTTCACCCTATTCACTCCCATTGCTACTTCCCATGTACTCTAACTCAACACCCTTGTATGCTCTCATCACACACAATTCCCGGTTGGTTTTATATATTGGCCAACCCAACTTGTAAAGTTCAGTTCGGATTGTATAAGCATTATTTGACATCTTGTGAGATACCTACTCCTCTCTGCTTAGAATTAAAACTCTAGCTTGGGTCGAGGGTTTGAAGGAACTCGGTTTGATCGCTGAGAATCCTGTTGCACATTCCGAACTCTGGTGGCAGCGCTATTTTATTTCGTCTCTATGTGTCACACCACATAACATACTATATTGTTCTACTGATATTATGTAGGAGATAGATGGGATTTCCGACTATAGCCTGAAGTTCTTGGAAGCTGGTGTTGATGGCCTTCATCTGTTGGAGATGACAACTTCAGAAATGAGTAGTAAGCGATCTTTGTTTTATTGATGGACACTTATACTTCTCACTCGTAGCTAGTACTGTTTGTGTGATAGTCTCACTAGTAGCTAGTACTGTTTGTGTGATAGTTCTCACTAGTAGCTAGTACTGTTTGTGTGATAGTTCTCACTAGTAGCTAGTACTGTTTGTGTGATAGTCTCACTAGTAGCTAGCACTGTTTGTGTGATAGTCTCACTAGTAGCTAGTACTGTTTGTGTGATAGTTCTCACTAGTAGCTAGTACTGTTTGTGTGATAGTCTCACTAGTAGCTAGCACTGTTTGTGTGATAGTCTCACTAGTAGCAAGTACTGTTTGTGTGATAGTCTCACTAGTAGCTAGCACTGTTTGTGTGATAGTTCTCACTAGTAGCTAGTACTGTTTGTGTGATAGTCTCACTAGTAGCTAGTACTGTTTGTGTGATAGTCTCACTAGTAGCTAGTACTGTTTGTGTGATAGTCTCACTAGTAGCTAGTACTGTTTGTGTGATAGTCTCACTAGTAGCTAGTACTGTTGGTGTGATAGTCTCACTAGTAGCTAGTACTGTTTGTGTGATAGTCTCACTAGTAGCTAGTACTGTTTGTGTGATAGTCTCACTAGTAGCAAGTACTGTTTGTGTGATAGTCTCACTAGTAGCTAGCACTGTTTGTGTGATAGTCTCACTAGTAGCTAGCACTGTTTGTGTGATAGTCTCACTAGTAGCTAGTACTGTTTGTGAGATAGTCTCACTAGTAGCTAGTACTGTTTGTGTGATAGTCCTCACTAGTACTAGTACTGTTGGTGTTAATAGTCCTCACTATAAGCTAGTACTGGTTGTGGAATAGTCCCTCCCAGTAGCCATTACTGTTGTGTGATAGTCTCACTAGTAGCTAGTACTGTTTGTTGATAGTCCCCACTGAGCTGTACTGTTTTTGTGTGATTAGTCTCACAGTAGCTAGTACTGTTGGTTGCGTACCCTCACTAGTACTAGTACTGTTGTGTGATAGTCTCACGATTAGCTATTACTGTTTTTGTTGATAGTCTTCACGAGTACAAGTCGGTTTGTGTGTGATAGTCTCCACTATAGCTAGCACTGGTGGTTGTAGTCTCACTAGTACTAGCACTGTTTTGTGTTGATATTCTCACTATAGCTATACTGTTTGTGAGATTCCCTCACTATACTAGTACTGTTTTGTGATAGTCTCACAGTAGCTAGTACAGTGGTGTGATAGTCTCACTAGTAGCTAGTACTGTTGGTGTGATAGTCTCACTAGTAGCTAGTACTGTTTGTGTGATAGTCTCACTAGTAGCTAGTACTGTTTGTGTGATAGTCTCACTAGTAGCAAGTACTGTTTGTGTGATAGTCTCACTAGTAGCTAGCACTGTTTGTGTGATAGTCTCACTAGTAGCTAGCACTGTTTGTGTGATAGTCTCACTAGTAGCTAGTACTGTTTGTGAGATAGTCTCACTAGTAGCTAGTACTGTTTGTGTGATAGTCTCACTAGTAGCTAGTACTGTTGGTGTGATAGTCTCACTAGTAGCTAGCACTGTTTGTGTGATAGTCTCACTAGTAGCTAGTACTGTTTGTGTGATAGTCTCACTAGTAGCTAGTACTGTTTGTGTGATAGTTCTCACTAGTAGCTAGTACTGTTTGTGTGATAGTCTCACTAGTAGCTAGCACTGTTTGTGTGATAGTCTCACTAGTAGCTAGCACTGTTTGTGTGATAGTCTCACTAGTAGCTAGTACTGTTTGTGAGATAGTCTCACTAGTAGCTAGTACTGTTTGTGTGATAGTCTCACTAGTAGCTAGTACTGTTGGTGTGATAGTCTCACTAGTAGCTAGCACTGTTTGTGTGATAGTCTCACTAGTAGCTAGTACTGTTTGTGTGATAGTCTCACTAGTAGCTAGTACTGTTTGTGTGATAGTTCTCACTAGTAGCTAGTACTGTTTGTGTGATAGTCTCACTAGTAGCTAGTACTGTTTGTGTGATAGTTCTCACTAGTAGCTAGTATTGTTTGTGTGATAGTCTCACTAGTATGTTTGTGGTGATAGTCTCACAGTAACTAGTACTGTAGTAGTGTAACGTTGTGTGATAGTCTCATAGTACTACGTTTGGGTGATAGTCTCACTAGTACTCGTACGTTTGTGTGATAGTCTCACTAGTAGCTAGTACTGTTTGTGTGATAGTTCTCACTAGTAGCTAGTACTGTTTGTGTGATAGTCTCACTAGTAGCTAGTACTGTTTGTGTGATAGTTCTCACTAGTAGCTAGTACTGTTTGTGTGATAGTCTCACTAGTAGCTAGTACTGTTTGTCTTGAAAGTTCTCAGTAATGTATTCTTTCATTCTGTAGTAGGAATACTTTAGAGTTGTTGTTAGTGGATGTCATTACCTTATAGGCTTGGGTATTAAGTTTGTGTCTCACCAGCGGAAACTATCAGCTTGTATTGATGGTAAGTCACTGTGAGTAGCTACACTCATTATTTGATATTTTTAATAAAATGCACTCGTTTCATAGTATTGGGTTATTGGCGAGCGAGCGAGACACTTACAGGGGTAACACAATCGAAAATCGGGGGATGTTTGTTTATTTATTTATTTATATATATGTATGGACGTATGTATGTCATTTTGTACTTTGACCCTTGCGTTTTTGTGTTAGTTATGTGTTCGACCCCGTCCCAAATAACTGAACAGAATCCTCTGGTTTATCGACCAGTACCCGTATCACCCTAGAAATTGAATTGTTTACCGTTTTGAATTCTTTTGCGGGTGCAGTTAAAACTTGAAAACTTAAGGGACTTCCATTTCTATTCGAGTTAGTGGCGGTGGTAAGTCAATGCGCTCTTTGTCATGGTTATAAGCCGTGCGCAACAGTATTTACTTGAAAATACATTGTCCACTAGACTACCGTGAAGGTAAGTCTGTGTAGGTGTATGTCCAGTTGTGTCAAAGCATTGTGTGTTACAACCACTACTTAGCTAAACAATATCACAAAGAAAACTTTTAAATAACGTGTATTGTTTTGTTGTTTTCAGTTGCAGAGAGTTAGGCTCGCTCGCCATTTGTGCTCAAGCACATCACTAGTTTCTATAAGATACTAAGTAAGGTATAGAACAGAAATACTGAGTAAGATATAGAACAGAGATACTAAGTAAGGTATAGAACAGAAATACTAAGTGAGATATAGAACAGAGATACTAAGTAAGGTATAGAACAGAAATACTGAGTAAGATATAGAACAGAGATACTAAGTAAGGTATAGAACAGAAATACTAAGTGAGATATAGAACAGATATACTAAGTAAGGTATAGAACAGAAATACTAAGTAAGGTATAGAACAGAAATACTAAGTAAGGTATAGAACAGAAATACTAAGTGAGGTATAGAACAGAAATACTAAGTAAGGTATAGAACAGAAATACTAAGTAAGGTATAGAACAGAAATACTAAGTAAGGTATAGAACAGAAATACTAAGTGAGGTATAGAACAGAAATACTAAGTAAGGTATACAACAGAAATACTAAGTGAGATATAGAACAGAAATACTAAGTAAGGTATAGAACAGAAATACTAAGTGAGATATAGAACAGAAATACTAAGTAAGGTATAGAACAGAAATACTAAGTAAGGTATAGAACAGAAATACTAAGTAAGGTATAGAACAGAAATACTAAGTGAGGTATAGAACAGAAATACTAAGTGAGGTATAGAACAGAAATACTAAGTGAGGTATAGAACAGAAATACTAAGTAAGGTATAGAACAGAATTACTTGGTAAGTATAGAACAATAATAATCTGATTTTGCATCTCAAATAGATTTAAGAAGAATGAACAAGTCGGAGCAGGGAAAGTGTGATGTGTTTCTAAGTTATGCTCATGTGGATATCAAATGGGCTAGAAAATTAAAAGTAAGAGACATTATTGTAAACTTCCCTCCCCCCCCTCAACCCCACAGTTACATGATGAGGTAAACATCTCTCTTAAGCGTTTTCTCAGGCAATAAGTCTACACTTTACCTACAATAAATGTATTTTAATCTCAAATTAATTGTGTTATTGCATTTTATAATTATTTATTGGGCAGGCTCATGTATAGTGGATAGTTTACTATAGGCTCACTTTATAATTGACTATAGTTTACTAGATTCATAGTTTACTAAGCTCACTTTATAATTGACTATAGTGTACTAGGCTCACTATATAATTGACTATAGTGTACTAGATTCATATATAATTGACTATAGTGTACTAGGCTCACTATATAATTGACTATAGTGTACTAGATTCATATATAATTGACTATAGTTTACTAAGCTCACTTTATAATTGACTATAGTGTACTAGGCTCACTATATAATTGACTATGGTGTACTAGATTCATATATAATTGACTATATTACTAAGCTCACTTTATAATTGACTATAGTTTACTAGGCTCACTATAATTGACTAAACTAAATTTATGTAAACAGAGCGTGCTCAACATTGGTGGATACTCTGTGTGGGTGGATGAGACAGGAATTAGACCAGGACAAAAATGGCGGAATGAAATTGCGGATGGAATTAAAGTAAGCTATGTCTAAACTACAATAAGAATAAGATGGTATGCTTAACCTGAAAGTTACAGTATTAGCTTGGGCACTTGGTCCAAACAATTCATTGTGCTAGGTAAATTTCACAGGTGTCCGTAAAAATAATTGTGACAAGTTAGAAAGAATAGCTGAGATGAGCGACACTCCATTGCTGCTGCTACTACTACTACTACTACTACTACTACTTCTGCTACACTATTACATTTTAAAACGGAATGTCAGCTCTGTCTACTATGCTAATGAATAGCTTATGTATAATATCATTCGTATTGTTAGACGGAATGTCAGCTATGTCTACTATGCTTATGAATAGCTTATGTATAATATCATTCGTATTGTTACTACTTCAGATTGATTTACTATAAACTGTTTAATACTACTATAACTACTACTTATAGATTAGATCTATTCTCTCTCTTTCACAGGCTTTTTAAACAATACAGAATTAAAAATATTTGGTCGTCACTGGGAATCGAACCCAGAACCGCTTGTATAGCACACAAGCGCTCTGCCACTGAGCTACAACAACCACCCAGCGAACAAACACTGCAATTCTGTATTATTATACTGTTAAGGGGTACTGCTATGCTTACAGTCTCACTCTCAACAGACCAACGAAATTTCTCTTTTTCAAAGATTCTTATTATTCGTTGAATTTTTCTCCTCATCTAATTTATCACTTCACAATTTCTTTCTTCACAATTTTTTTTCTTTTTTTGTGAAGTGAATAATTAGATGAGGAGAAAAATTCAACGAATAATAAGAATCTTTGAAAAAAGAGAAATTTTGTTGGTCTGTTGAGAGTGAGACTGTAGCATAGCAGTACCCCTTAACAGTAATTGGAGTGTTTGTTCGCCGGGTGGTTGTCGTAGCTCAGTGGCAGAGCACTTGTGCGCTATACAGGCAGTCCTGGGTTCGAGTGACGACCAAATATTTTTAATTCTGTATTGTTTAAGTGAAAGAGAGAGAATACATCTAATGAGTGAAAGAAGGCTGAGAAAGAAGTTGTGAAGTGATACTTATAGATCATACTATATAAAGGAGCTATGTACTGTTACTATTAATAGATTGTTTAATCACTTGCTACTTTATTGTTTATTTACTTTTTCAGAATTGTTCATGCTTTTTATTCTTAATGACACAAAGATCAGCTAATTCTGAATATTGTCAAGACGAGGTAAGTAGAAAATTTAAATGAGGTAATTAGAATATCATGTAAAATAATTCGAATAATAAATTGAACAGGTAATAAATTAAAAAATTAAGCACTTCACCCAGACCTACACCACTGGCACCAGTCTCTCAATAGAGCACTGCACCCAGACCTACACTACTGGCACCAGTCTCTCAATAGAGCACTGCACCCAGACCTACACCACTGGCACTAGTCTCTGAATAGAGCACTGCACCCAGACCTACACCACTGGCACCAGTCTCTCAATAGAGCACTGCACCCAGACCTACACTACTGGCACCAGTCTCTCAATAGAGCACTGCACCCAGACCTACACCACTGGCACCAGTCTCTGAATAGAGCACTGCACCCAGACACTACACCACTGGCACCAGTCTCTCAATAGAGCACTGCACCCAGACCTACACCACTGGCACTAGTCTCTGAATAGAGCACTGCACCCAGACCTACACCACTGGCACCAGTCTCTCAATAGAGCACTGCACCCAGACCTACACTACTGGCACCAGTCTCTCAATAGAGCACTGCACCCAGACCTACACCACTGGCACTAGTCTCTGAATAGAGCACTGCACCCAGACCTACACCACTGGCACCAGTCTCTCAATAGAGCACTGCACCCAGACCTACACCACTGGCACCAGTCTCTCAATAGAGCACTGCACCCAGACCTACACCACTGGCACCAGTCTCTCAATAGAGCACTGCACCCAGACCTACACCACTGGCACCAGTCTCTCAATAGAGCACTGCACCCAGACCTACACTACTGGCACCAGTCTCTCAATAGAGCACTGCACCCAGACCTACACCACTGGCAGTCTCTGAATAGAGCACTGCACCCAGACCTACACCACTGGCACCATTCTCTCAATAGAGCACTGCACCCAGACCTTACACTACTGGCACCACCCAGACCTACACCACTGGCACCCAGCACTCTAACCACTGGCACCAGTCTCTAAAGAGCACTGCACCCAGACCTCACACCACTGGCACCAGTTTCAATAGAGCACTGACCCAGCCTACAACCACTGGCACCATTCTCGCAATAGAGCACTGCACCCAGACCACTACACCACTGCACCCAGCACTGGCCAGTCTCTCAATAGAGCACTGCACCCAGACCTACACTACTGGCACCAGTCTCTCAATAGAGCACTGCACCCAGACCTACACCACTGGCACCAGTCTCTGAATAGAGCACTGCACCCAGACCTACACTACTGGCACCAGTCTCTCAATAGAGCACTGCACCCAGACCTACACCACTGGCACCAGTCTCTCAATAGAGCACTGCACCCAGACCTACACCACTGGCACCAGTCTCTCAATAGAGCACTGCACCCAGACCTACACCACTGCACCATTCTCTGAACAGAGCACTGCACCCAGACCTACACCACTGGCACCATCTCTAGTTTAGTTTCATAGTGTCACTGCATGTGTAGTTTGAAAAAATGAGCACATTTTGAATATTGTGTGTTTATTTATAGGTTGGTCTAGCAGAAGAGTACCACAGACCAATATTGACTATTAAACTGCAGCAAATTCAGGAAATTGATCCAGGACTCAAGTTGGTCCTCTACAGACGTCAGGTAAGCTGCTGAGAGTTATATTTATTTTGATTACTAATATCTGTTGGTACACTTCATGTACTAACTAATTGTGTTATCCTGAGAGAAAAGAAAGTAATTTGTGATAGCTTGTTAGCGATGTGTGGTACAAATCAACTATCATAACAGACTTAAATTTAAAGTGATAATGACTGTCTTGACTAGCTCACTCACCTTCTGTTTACAACAAAGAGATGGTTACCTGAACAATAGTGACGAGTTATTTATGCTGAGTTAGATAGAGGATTCTAAAGGGCAGGTGTGCACTAATTGTAATTTTGTGCATATCAATGTATTTGATGGTGTTGTTGTTTAATTAGATTATTGATGTGAGTGGAGGACAATTCTCAGAGGATAATACTAGGATACTTATGCATGCCATGACAACTACAGTAGGGGACAGAAGGGATACTGACATCTTCAAGTGAGCTGTTAATCTGTTGTAATATAATCTATGAAGTTGCATGCATACATCACTTTTCACGTTATTTTGTAAAGTATGTCATCACTAACTAGTTACCTCTATGAAGTGGTAGGAGAAGAATTTTTGGTTTAGTTACAAAGAGTTAGAAATGTTTCTCTGCCTCTCTTATATCCATTATGGTTGTCTATTTTAGATGAACACTCTTTACAAAGGCACTTCAAGATCCTCCAAACTGTTAGGTCCCGACGATTTAATGGTTTGTGTGCGCACTCCGCACTTGATGGTCACAGGTTCGAACTCAAGATGATAGTTCTTTCTGTAGTTTTTCCCGTGTCAAATGGTTCCCAAATGATGATGCTTTACCAACTATAATCAGCTCGTGCATTTTTCATGAATACACGCACTGTCGGTCACCATTATCATTGCTGACACACAAGTGTACTATTATATGGAAGCTACTGCACTTTTAATTTTCTTAAGTTAGTACAGCAGGCGTCATTGTGTGGCGGGGTACTTGCAGTAATAGTAACTAGTGATGTGCTTGAGCACAAATGGCGACCAAGCCTGTGCACAAACAAAATACTTCAGAAGAATCTATCAGTCCATTTCTAATAGTATAAGGACATAGCCGTTGTGACCATACTTTATCTAACATATACAGAACTAATTTCTTGCCCCAATTTCCTGAGTACTGGTATTTTTTGTAGTCTCTAATATCGCATACTGACTATCTGAGTTACCAGTAGCTTTTGACATCAAGCACTCACAGCTACTATAGCTATAAATGGCTGAATTTTTGAAATTATGTCTGGTAAAGAGTCTCAATACCATAGTAACTTTTCACCGTAACATTTTGCAGCTTGAAAAAACAAGAAGTTCTAAAGAACCTGCACAGTGTTGAGTCTAACAGTTAGTTTTAAGACCTAGTGAGTCTTGTGGCAGTTAGAAACGACGTGATACAAAGGGGCAAACAATTAAATTTCCTTGAATGATACAGGATCGCTAAACCGAAATATTCTGTTTAGTGGAGGTATGGGAAGGGGTAGACCACAAAGCAAACACAAAAATGCGAGGGTCAAAGTACAAAATGACATATGTATGTCCATACACATATAAAAACAAACAAATATCTCTGATTTTCAATTGTGTTACAGCTGATAATGTCTCGCTCGTTTAACTCACTCGCCAGTAATAATAACTAGTGGTGTGCTTGAGCATTTATCAAGCGAGCCTGCCTAGTTAGGCTATAAAAAACTAAAGTATTATTACATAATTTATTTTAGCTCAGTTCATGCTAATAATATATAGCAATTGACCGTTAATTTTAGCAAAACAAATACAGAATTACTCTCATACCTCAATTTTCTTAGTAGTGGTAACTCCTGTAGCATCAAATTTAAGCCATTCTGACTACCTTAATTACCAGTAATTCTTGAACAAGCTCTCAGCACTACAAAAAAAAAATGGCCAGATTTATTTTTGTAATTTTATCTAACAAATATTAAATTATTTACTTACCGCAGCTCCCCTAAGTAATGGTAGCATCCTTAGTATTAATATTAAGCCATTCTGTTTGAAATTAAGTTTGGTAAAGGGTTTTCAATGCCATAAGTAACTTTGGAAGTTGAAAAGACAAGCATTTTTCGAATTTTGGAGGAATTTTGGAGCCTAAAATTGAAGTAAAACTTGGTTAATGCGGTAATAGTACGGGCGCGCAAGTTGCCCATTCAAAAATGTATGGGAAAAATCGCTGTTCAATTGAAATCGCACGGGGAAAGTGAAATAGCGCATAACCAATTGAAATACCTCGGTAACTAAGTGTAAACTAAGTGAAATACCTCGGTAGCTAAGTGAAATAGCACGGGTAAGTGCGCACGCGTACAGAGTTAACCTTGGAAAATGTACAGTTCGAGTAGTTTTTAGTTGGAGACAATGTCATTCTTCTTTACCTCAGAAGCTCTACCGGTATTAGACGGAATGTTTTTCAACAGATTAGGAGGAGCCATATGTTGAAAACGAAGTTCCAGTGGAAGCTAATGGAGATAGTAAGTGAATGATACAGTGTAGCTACAATTGCAAATGACTTTGTAACAAGCTGGCCTACTATTAGCGAGTGATAGCACGGGTAACCTGTGCTATTAGGGGTCAATAGCACTCGTAAAGCAATTAAAATAGCACTCGGCTTCGCCTCGTGCTATTTTAATCATGTTACTCGTGCTATTAATCCCGAATAGGAATAGCACAGTTAACCGTGCTATTACTCGTAAAAACTGGGATCAAGCATAAAAAGCCTTGTTTTTAGGAGAAATAAAAGCACCTGTGCGCACGTTTAAAGGGCATACATACCATATATATATATATAACATATACCTAATTTTACATTATCCACCAATAATAGTATCTCGCTTGCTTCACTTGCTTGATAATAATAATAATAATAATAATAATAATAATAATAATAATAACAATAATAATAATAATTTGTCATATAGAAATGAAAGCTCGGCACCTTTGGATACACAGGACAAAGACCATGTGAGTTCACAAGATAGTATTGTGTGAGTTCACAAGATTGTATTGTGTGAGTTCACAAGATTGTATTGTGTTGAGTTCACAAGATTGTATTGTGTGAGTTCACAAGATAGTATTGTGTGAGTTCACAAGATTGCATTGTGTGAGTTCACGAGATAGTATTGTGTGAGTTCACAAGATAGTATTGTGTGAGTTCACAAGATTGTATTGTGTGAGTTCACAAGATTGTATTGTGTTGAGTTCACAAGATTGTATTGTGTGAGTTCACAAGATAGTATTGTGTGAGTTCACAAGATTGCATTGTGTGAGTTCACGAGATAGTATTGTGTGAGTTCACAAGATAGTATTGTGTGAGTTCACAAGATTGTATTGTGTGAGTTCACAAGATTGTATTGTGTTGAGTTCACAAGATTGTATTGTGTGAGTTCACAAGATAGTATTGTGTGAGTTCACAAGATTGCATTGTGTGAGTTCACGAGATAGTATTGTGTGAGTTCACAAGATAGTATTGTGTGAGTTCACAAGATTGTATTGTGTGAGTTCACAAGATTGTATTGTGTTGAGTTCACAAGATTGTATTGTGTGAGTTCACAAGATAGTATTGTGTGAGTTCACAAGATTGCATTGTGTGAGTTCACGAGATAGTATTGTGTGAGTTCACAAGATAGTATTGTGTGAGTTCACAAGATTGTATTGTGTGAGTTCACAAGATTGTATTGTGTTGAGTTCACAAGATTGTATTGTGTGAGTTCACAAGATAGTATTGTGTGAGTTCACAAGATAGTATTGTGTGAGTTCACAAGATTGTATTGTGTGAGTTCACAAGATAGTATTGTGTGAGTTCACAAGATAGTATTGTGTGAGTTCACAAGATAGTATTGTGTGAGTTCACAAGATAGTATTGTGTGAGTTCACAAGATTGTATTGTGTGAGTTCACAAGATAGTATTGTGTGAGTTCACAAGATAGTATTGTGTGAGTTCACAAGATAGTATTGTGTGAGTTCACAAGATTGTATTGTGTTGAGTTCACAAGATAGTATTGTGTTGAGTTCACAAGATTGTATTGTGTGAGTTCACAAGATTGAAATGTGTTGAGTTCACAAGATAGTATTGTGTGAGTTCACAAGATAGTATTGTGTGAGTTCACAAGATTGCATTGTGTGAGTTCACGAGATAGTATTGTGTGAGTTCACAAGATTGTATTGTGTGAGTTCACAAGATTGTATTGTGTGAGTTCACAAGATTGTATTGTGTTGAGTTCACAAGATTGTATTGTGTTGAGTTCACAAGATTGTATTGTGTGAGTTCACAAGATAGTATTGTGTGAGTTCACAAGATAGTATTGTGTGAGTTCACAAGATAGTATTGTGTGAGTTCACAAGATAGTATTGTGTTGAGTTCACAAGATTGTATTGTGTGAGTTCACAAGATTGAAATGTGTTGAGTTCACAAGATAGTATTGTGTGAGTTCACAAGATTGAAATGTGTTGAGTTCACAAGATAGTATTGTGTGAGTTCACAAGATTGTATTGTGTGAGTTCACAAGATTGTATTGTGTGAGTTCACAAGATTGTATTGTGTGAGTTCACAAGATTGAAATGTGTTGAGTTCACAAGATAGTATTGTGTGAGTTCACAAGATTGTATTGTGTGAGTTCACAAGATAGTATTGTGTTGAGTTCACAAGATTGTATTGTGTGAGTTCACAAGATTGAAATGTGTGAGTTCACAAGATAGTATTGTGTGAGTTCACAAGATTGAAATGTGTTGAGTTCACAAGATAGTATTGTGTGAGTTCACAAGATTGTATTGTGTGAGTTCACAAGATTGAAATGTGTTGAGTTCACAAGATAGTATTGTGTGAGTTCACAAGATAGTATTGTGAGTTCACAAGATTGTATTGTGTGAGTTCACAAGATTGTATTGTGTTGAGTTCACAAGATTGTATTGTGTGAGTTCACAAGATTGTATTGTGTGAGTTCACAAGATTGAAATGTGTTGAGTTCACAAGATAGTATTGTGTGAGTTCACAAGATTGTATTGTGTGAGTTCACAAGATTGTATTGTGTTGAGTTCACGAGATTGTATTGTGTGAGTTCACGAGATTGTATTGTGTGAGTTCACGAGATTGTATTGTGTGAGTTCACAAGATTGTATTGTGTGAGTTCACAAGATTGTATTGTGTGAGTTCACAAGATTGTATTGTGTGAGTTCACAAGATTGTATTGTGTGAGTTCACAAGATTGTATTGTGTGAGTTCACAAGATTGTATTGTGTGAGTTCACGAGATTGTATTGTGTGAGTTCACAAGATTGAAATGTGTGAGTTCACAAGATTGTATTGTGTTGAGTTCACAAGATTGTATTGTGTGAGTTCACAAGATTTATTGTGTGATGTTTATTTTAGTCTCTCTTAGCCAGACACTTTACCAATTTCTACTCTGGAAACGTGGCCGATCACCTAGCATAAGCGAGTTGTGTAGCTTCCTCTGTTAATTGAGAGAATGTGTGGATGGCGCTATTTAGCTGAGCATGCACAATATAGCATGTGGTAACAGTTGTCAAGATACATTCTAGTTTGTGGCACAGAGAACAGCAGTGCGTGGCAGCAAAGAAACTTAATCACTAGTCGCCCTAAGTAAGACCCTTTAATTAGCATTATTTATGTTGGTTGATTACTGTCAGTGTCCGTGAAGCTCAAGTGTGGTATTCGGTGGCAATACACTGAATACTGAAGTCAAGTGTACTTGCCATATTAAATGGTGCTGAAGGTAGAAGAAGTAAGGTCATCTTTCAATGGCTCCCACAGATTGAGTTATTAGAGAATTGAACAAGTAAATGAAGTTTGCCTAGACTAACCAGCTTTGCAAGGACCAACAGTAATGACCAAACAGTTACTTCAATCACATGAGCCGTCAGAACATGTGAAAAGTAAATACAGCATTGTGCTTGGCACAAGTTAGCTGTTGTTTTAGTTAACTAAAACCAAAGCCCCTTAGGTTAGGAGTATTTTACTTTTGGTAAGAATAACTATAACTAGTGATGTGCATGTGTACAAATGGCAAGTGAGCCTGTGCACAACCAAACCTTCAAAAGATTCTATCAGTCCATTTCCAAAAATATAAGTCTGTAGACGTTGTGACCATACTTTAGCTAACAAATACAGAGCTACTTACTTACCTCAATTTCAGGAGTACTGGTATTTTCTGTACACTCTAATATTGCTTTTAAAACAACAAGCACTCACAGCTACAACTATGTATAAACAGCCAAGTTTAAAAAAAATTAAATCTGGTAAAGGGTCACAATACCATGGTAACCTTTCACAGTAACATTTTTTGTGACTTAAAAAAACAAGAAGTTATAAAGAATTACCACACAGTGCGAGGGTCACAATACCATGGTAACCTTTCACAGTAACATTTTTTGTGACTTAAAAAAACAAGAAGTTATAAAGAATTACCACGAGTAGGTTTTTAAGACCCAAGTGCATCTTGTGGCATTCAGAGACAACTTAGTACAAAGAGGTAAGTAGTGATACCAGCAGTGTTTTGGTTTAGAGATTCCAGACTTTCTTAGTTTTAGTTATTCAACATTGTGAAGGCTTAGTTTTAGTTTCTTTTCCCAAATTCTCCCTTAAGATTTAGTTTTTCTTCAATATTAAATACAAGATTTAGTTAGTTATACTAACAATAGACTCAGTTTTGGTTCATTTAACTTGTCTCAAATTCTTCAAAAATGAGTCTCCTTAAAGAAAGTAGTCATGTAGTTTTCCCAAAGAACTTCAAAAATAGAAAATTCTATGAAATCATAGGTATTATAAAATACGGCTACATGGCAATTTATATCTTAATAATGACAGCTAATCCATTTTGTAGCTGAGAGCTTGTTCAAGAGTTACTGGTAATACAAGTAGTCAGAATGGCTTAAACTTGATACTAAGGAAAAATACATGAACTCTCATACCAAGTAAAACTAAGTCAATGGACAGTAAAGCTAATTTCAGATATTGAAGAAATAGAGTTAAAAGTAACTAATCTTCTGGCTACTGAAACAATGTCTGGAATCTCTATAGCTACTGAAACAATGTCTGGAATCTCTATAGCTACTGAAACAATGTCTGGAATCTCTATAGCTACTGAAACAATGTCTGGAATCTCTATAGCTACTATGCAGGTCATGAAGCCTTACTGAGCAGGCCTACATTTCTTAGTTCTATCACTATGTACTAATATGCTATACATATGCATGCAAACATGACCATGGGCTTTAATTTGAAGCAGCTACACCCACTATTAAATTTGGTGATATGCTTGCGTGCCAATAAGAATTTAATATTGGTGTTGTTTCTTTCAGAATGCAGAGAATCCAGTCCAACATGAACTTCAAGCAGAAGATACTCGTTCTTCACAAAGCCAAGAGGAATTGAGACAAACAATTTGTGAAGTTATAAGAGAGGAAGGTTCTCCTGTTAAGGTTATTCTGAAGGATGTATTCAAGGAAGTGTTAGAAATGGAAGGTTCTCTGGTAAAAGGCGTTGTCAAGGAAGTGTTAGAAATGGAAAGCAATTCTGGATTATTACGTCAAACTGTCCAGCAAGTAATTGCAGTGGAAGGAGGCGTGGGCGGAACATTGAGAAATATCATTAGAGAAATTGTCAGTGAAGAGCTGCAAATTCAATTTCGCCGTTCTTAGCTAATCAAATTGTCACACCTCTTCTTGATGCTTTGCTGCTGTTTCTTATATCCAACTTGTAGTAAATTTGTTTATCAATTTAGCTTTGTTGTGTTGACTAGATAACAATATCTAGATAAATAAAGATAGAATTTAGCTTTGTTGTGTTGACTAGATAACAATATCTAGATAAATAAAGATAGAATTTAGCTTTGTTGTGTTGACTAGATAAAAATATCTAGATAAATAAAGATAGAATTTAGCTTTGTTGTGTTGACTAGATAACAATATCTAGATAAATAAAGATAGAATTTAGCTTTGTTGTGTTGACTAGATAACAATATCTAGATAAATAAAGATAGAATTTAGCTTTGTTGTGTTGACTAGATAACAATATCTAGATAAATAAAGATAGAATTTAGCTTTGTTGTGTTGAATAGATAACAATATCTAGATAAATAAAGATAGAATTTAGCTTTGTTGTGTTGACTAGATAACAATATCTAGATAAATAAAGATAGAATTTAGCTTTGTTGTGTTGACTAGTAGATAAATAAAGATAGAATTTAGCTTTGTTGTGTTGATAGATAACAATATCTAGATAAATAAAGATAGAATTTAGCTTTGTTGTGTTGACTAGATAACAATATCTAGATAAATAAAGATAGAATTTAGCTTTGTTGTGTTGACTAGATAACAATATCTAGATAAATAAAGATAGAATTTAGCTTTGTTGTGTTGAATAGATAACAATATCTAGATAAATAAAGATAGAATTAGCTTTGTTGTGTTGACTAGATAACAATATCTAGATAAATAAAGATAGAATTTAGCTTTGTTGTGTTGACTGGATAACAATATCTAGATAAATATAGAATTTAGTCAGCACTAGCAAAGAAGTATGAAAAACAGAGTCAGAATGAAAACCCAATGGTACTGGAAAGTACACAAATGATAATAAATAATAAACTGAACTGATTACAGGAACATCCTCATGCTATTAGACTTGTGTTGGACGTATCACGTAACTGGTATTCAAGTGAATCCATCTATTGGAGGATAAAGAGTAGTTGCGTTGCTAACAGCCACCAAGTTCTGACAGTTCACATCACTACCATATTGATTGAGTGAAGTCGATCGCTGACTCAAGTATACATACTCTGCCACCACTCTGGACACACATACACACACGTACATCAACACTGATGCATGTGGGAGTGGCACTGACTTACGAAGCTGACATGTACATGTTGGGACTCCATCTCTTCCCACTGCAGCAAATAGTACTATATAACAAAACAATAAAAGAAAACAACAAATAATGTAAATGATTTATATTGAACAATACAAACAACAAAAGAGAGTTTCATAATAAAGTGATTTGTTTTGTCAAGTGTTAACACTTACTGCACTCGTTGTGCTTGCTTCGCAATGAATGTGGCGTTCTGTGGCACTGTCACCTGCACACCCACACATAGTAACATACATTAAACGGCGTGCTTCAATCAGAAAGTGAGCCATATCAAGAGCTCCCCCAAAATCCCACAGTAAACTTTATATCCCGTATTCCAAGGTCCTGACACTAGTCTTGATGAGTTAACTTTATATCCCCTATTCCAAGGTCCTGACACTAGTCTTGATGAGTTAACTTTATACCCCCTATTCCAAGGTCCTGACACTAGTCTTGATGAGTTAACCTTATATCCCCTATTCCAAGGTCCTGACACTAGTCTTGATGGGTTAACTTTATATCCCCTATTCCAAGGTCCTGACACTACGTCTTGATGGGTTAACTTCATATCCCCTATTCCAAGGTCCTGACCTGATTGGGTTTACACTATTCCAAAGGTCCTTGATGGGTTAACTTTATATCCCCTAGATCCAAGGTCCTGACCCTAGTCTGATGGGTTACTTTCATATCCCCTATTCCAAGGTCCTGACACTAGTCTTGATGGGTTAACTTTATATCCCCCTATTCCCAAGGTCCTGACACTTAGTCCTTGTGGTTAACTTTATATCCCCTAGTCCCACACTTCTTGGTCCTGACACTACACTAGTCTTGATGGGTTAACTTTATATCCCCTATTCCAAGGTCCTGCACTACAGACACTAGTCTTGATGGGTTAACTTATATCCCCCTATTCCAGGTCCCTTACACTAGTCTTGATGGATGGGTTAACTTTATAATCCCGCCTATCCCATTAGTCTTGAATGGGTCCCCTACAGTCCATAAAGACACTAGTCTTGATAAGTTATTCCACCTTATATCCCCTATCCAGGTTCCTGACACTAGTCTTGATGGGTTAACTTATATCCCCTATTCCAGGTCCTGACACTAGTCTTGATGGGTTACTTTATAATCCCCCAAGTCCTGAACTACTTGATGGGTTAACTTGAATCCCGTATTAGTCTTGATGGGTAACTTTATATCCCCTATTTCCCAGGTCCCCTGACACTAGTCTTGATGTTTTTCACTTAATAATATCCCCTATTCCCAGTCGGACACTACGTCTTGATGGGTTAACTTCAGACCCCTATTCCAAAGGTCCTACACTAATCTGATGGTTAACTTTATATCCCCTTCCACAAGGTCCTGAAACTCCTTGATGATTAACCTTCATACTACCCCTATATCCAGTCCTGACACTAGTGGTGATGGGTATCAAACCTTTATATCGGCACGATTACAAGGTCCTACATTACGTCTGATGGGTTAACCTTATACCCCCCTATTCCAAGGTCCTGACCTAGTCTTTGATGAGTTAACCTTTATTCCCTATTCCAAGGTCCTGACACTAGTCTTGATGGGTTAACTTTATATCCCCTATTCCAAGTATCCTGACACTAGTCTTATGAATGATTAACCTTATATCCCCTATTCCAAGGTCCTAGACCTGATGGGTAGTCTTGATGGACACTAGATACTTGAAATGATGTTAACCTTATTCCAGCAACATATTCCAAGGTCTGACATTAGTCTTGATGGGTTAACTTATAATCCCCTCTTCCCAAGGTCCCTGACACTAAAGTCCTTGATGGTTAAACTTTATATCCCCCTATTCCAAGGTCCTGACACTAGTCTCTTGATGGGTTAACTTTATATCCCCTATTCCAAGTCCATGACACTAGTCTTAATGTTTAACCTTATATCCCTATTCCAAGGTCCTGACACTAGCTTGATGGGTTAACTTTATATCCCCTATCCAAGGTCCTGACAAACTGTCTTGATGGTTAACTTTATATCCCCTATTCCAAGGTCCTGACACTAGTCTTGATGGGTAAATACTTTATTTCCAGGTCCCCTATTCCAAGGTCCTGACACTAGTCTTGATGGTTTAACTTTTATATCCCCTATATTCCAAGGTCCTGACACTAGTCTTGATGCTTTCAGACTTTTGCATCAGTTGTAATACACCACTACCACAAATCAAAATCCTTCATATCTGCTTTTCTAGTAAGAACTATACCTACCACAAGTCCAGATACAGTCAAATTACAACAATCACCGCTAAGTAACTAGCAAACTTAATAATTACTTAAAAGCAAACCACACTTTTCCTTCGCAGCCTGGAAGGAGAGGCCTCACCGAGTAGCCTGGAAGGAGCACCGAATAGCTTTATCACATATACTCGAGGAAATTTTTTTATCAGGACCTTTCCCAGACTCTAATAAGCAAGAAACTATAGAATATATATCTACTCTTACTAGAAATGGGGTAATGACGCAGAAGTAGGACACTCATAGAAGCACCAGCTGTTAGCTGAATACGCAGGACCACCAAAGCGACCATGCTGAATCTGTTGGTTTTCCCACAAAAAGAGATAGCTCCGCCTTGTTGATCGGATAAGCTACCGCAGGTGATGGGAGATGGGTATGAGCTGGCACTACAGAAACATCGCGCAGGCAGGCTTGTATTCAGGGAAGGAAGCCGCACATGTCAAGTCTAGGAACTCGCATGCGCATTTAAGGGGTATACACACTATGCATACACACACATATATATATAACATATACCTGACTTACAATTGTCCACCCCTAACAATATCTCGCTCACTTCGTTGCTTGATAATAAGAGGAACAAGTGAACATTCACACAAACTATAATTAAAGGTGTGCTTCAGCACAAATGACGAGCAAGCTAGTCTGGCTTTAAAGGAGAGCTAACTATGAGCTACAGCAATTGATATAATATAGAGTTGTTGAAATTGAAATGTGCTAACTTGACTTACACATAATGACGATGAAGAGAAATAGCCAGTGCTGCTGATTAGGTCTGCTATGCTTTTATCAAATAAAAATAAGTTCAGGCGTTTAGGTCTGCTCCAATAATAATAGCTTTCTTTCAAGACCCTCAACTCACTATTAAGCAGATCCATTTCTGTATTTTATCAGACGCCTTATCTACTTACGTAATTAGTGGTGCGGGCGAAAAATGGGTCGCACGTACCACATAAATAAGCAAAAAAACTGCAATGGAATCTCAATTGTGTAACCCTGTAAGTGTCTCGCTCGCCAATAAGTGAACACACAAACTAAGTAAAAGCACGGGCTAGTGAGGCGGATACATGTTGCCATAGACATACACTGTAAAGTGTCAACTGTGCTCTATCTGACAGTCTCTCTCTTTGAACTTGAACTTACATTCTTATGGGACCTGGAGTCAATGTTGAATGAATGTATGGTGCCAACGCCCACTTCTTCTCCAGCATAATTAGTGAGAGTTACATTGAAAACATCCACTGTTACCGGAAAGAAGTTAGAATTACGCATTCTAACCATTGTCTATAGCAACCAAATATAACAAACACTGTCTATAGCTACAGAATAGGATGTAGTTTGCAGCACACTGTGAAGCTAGCATGCTGCCAGTGAAGATATGACCCCTTACCAATTAGACTAAGATATTATAGCTAGCATTAAAGGCTTGCCAAATCCATTTCTCCTCCCTCAACGTACCTTGACCTCCAGTACTAGAGCTTCACCCGACACATTTAGGGGGCAAGTGAAGTTTGAAGATTGTCCATGGGACATTTCATCTACTGAAGTGTTGAGAAGGAGAATGTCTACTGTGACAGATCGAGGATACAAGAATGCAGCTATAACACCACCTGACACCACCAGCAGACTAGCTACTAGAACAACATAGAGACACCTGCACACACACACATTCCTGGTCTGACTGTAAAGCCACTGAGGATCTTCAGTGTATATAATAGCATTCTATATAATTCCCTAAAATTTCTCTTATTGACACATGACAGAGTTAGTCTACCTACACTGGAATAGTAAATAGCATTCTATATAATTCACTACTATTTCTCTTATTGACACATGACAGAGTTAGTCTACCTACACTGGAATAGTAAATAGCATTCTATATAATTCACTACTATTTCTCTTATTGACACATGACAGAGTTAGTCTACCTACACTGGAATAGTAAATAGCATTCTATATAATTCACTACTATTTCTCTTATTGACACATGACAGAGTTAGTCTACCTACACTGGAATAGTAAATAGCATTCTATATAATTCACTACTATTTCTCTTATTGACACATGACAGAGTTAGTCTACCTACACTGGAATAGTAAACTCTGTTCTTACTACCATTGGAAGTTAGTTAGTTGTATGTTCAGATAAACCAGTTGTTGATGATATACAATACAACATTCTACAACATAGCATTCTACTAGTCAATATAATGACATAGTGTTACATTTCAACCTATTAAAATATATAATTACACACCCGGTCTAAACTAATTAAACCTCTCACGTTCTTGGCGGCTTCAATCTCTTGTCGTTGTATGGAATTAATGCTACCAGCTCCTTCTCTTGACCTGACACACAAACATACACACATACACCATCAATTGTAGGCTTCCAGGAATTGTTGCACTCTGACCTTGCAGTGGAAAAATAAAAGCTTAACAAATGAAGCACCAGGAGGTGCGAACCCTCAGCGCTAGTTAACCCTCTGGGCGCATGCGCACTGAGGGTTAATGAAGCACCAGGAGGTGCGAACCCTCAGCGCATGTCCACTCACACACAGACAGTTGCTACTTACGACGATACAAAGAAAGAAGCAAACAACAGAGCGAAGGAAACACTCTAGGTTAAAACAGATCAGCTCCGCGGTATATAACTCGACTCTAGCCTCCTTACACGCGTGAAGCGCGACAATTGCAACAGCAGTACAAGCCGGCCGGCCACTCTCTAGCTGCAATTTTCAGCTCACGTGATTATAATGTGCGATAAAGGGGCGTTACCGGTAGCGCAATACAATGATCGTACGTACGGCTAAAATCGACTAGCTTTTTATTGAAAACTAAGTCGAAACAAAAAATTCTAGCACATTAAAGGGACTTACTATGCAAATTTCTCTATCTCTACATCGTTTCAGAGCCGGGAAGGCCGTCGTCTTCGAGATCCGTTGTTGAATGACACACACACACAAAGTGACTACTGTAACCCTCTCGCGCATGCGCGCTGAGGGTTAATGAAGCACTTAAGGTGTGAACCCTCAGCGCTACTAAACACTACCTGTATTACCATATAATCTCAGACCAAAGAACAAGCAATATCTGTTAGCTATTTTAATCTGGCATCAATATAGCTTGAGCAATGTACAGTGCTTCCAACTTAAAGAGTGGATTTTTTTAAACTACTGTATAGACCCTCACTACAGTCATTTAACATACACATACCTTTTCTTCATCATCCCAATAATGTTTACAATAGTAAAACTGCCTGTTTAGAGAATGGAAAACGGAGAACAGCACTTTTCTCATTCACTCTAATACATTTTACGCCATTTTTTTTGACGTCAAGATTTTGCGGTAATTCGTCATTAAACGTAACTAGTTAACGAGCTAAGGTCGAACGGTTATTTCCCTTAGCGGTAAGACGGGACTTTCCCTAACTGCAATCGGCTGTATGGATTCTCATCGTTCTACTAGCTTAGCAGCAGTAAACGAAGTCGAAATCAGTCACAGAATTGTTGGCTGGTATATTACTAACTTGGAGCCAAGCCTATCCAAGAGGTCAGAAGAAAAGCTGAAGGAGTTTAATACTCCCAAGGCTCCCAGCATTCGGTATTCTGACAACATCAGGGCGATGCAGTTGGAGTCCTACGGGTTGTGCAGCTCCAGACGGAAGCTAAAACGCTGGCCGCGATAGGCAGTAACGCCGTAAAACTTGATACCTGCTAGGGCCTGAGATACAACCGTAGCTAAATCAGCCATACCCGTGCAACAATTAGCGGTAAACTGGCGTCCTTGCACAAATACGCATGCGCTGTTTTGTGACGTCGCGTTTACGTGTACTATAGGCCCACAATCCGCTGTAAACGTCATCATTTGATGACCCTTACCGTGCATAATTTTTTTGGGTGAAAAACAGCCACAACTCACTTAATTTTCAAGGTATAGCTACCAAAGTTATACATAATAATTTTAAGGCAATTTTACATCATGTGTCAACATTTTAGAGATATAACTCAATAAATTCAAAAATCCTGGCTTAAACACTTTTTTTCTTAAAATTTTAAATATTTCGAGATTCAAATTTCGTGTGCCCACAAAATTAGGCTCATATGAAACTTCAGGTATTAAAGTATCAGTATACCAAGTTATAGAGATAAGTACAAATAATTTCTCTTTTTTCAGCTTAAACACTTCCAAATTCACTGTCTTGAAGCTCCCAGTTCCATCACCTTTTACCACAAACCCACAAAATTGTTTTGTCTGTATGTTAATGACATTAATGTATAATAATACAAATTTTTAGCTTTCTGTTACACATACTTGAGAAATTATAGCAGAATTAGCAACCTTAACCAAAAAGCTAAAAAATCCACTCTTTAAGCTGGAAGCACTGTACATGGAAACGCTGTCTTCATAAGAGAAGAAGCTAAACAGGCCAGAAACACTCACCGGTATACATTTTCAACGCGAAACTTCACTTCTTTCAACTTCATCGGTTAACTTTCCTGAGCATAAAGCAAACTACACCGTGAGCTGCAAGAGATTATTTGCTCACTAAGTATGACGTGAAGCTAGGGGGCGTTACCCACAAGCTAATACCTACGGAGAGCTGAAAGCTTCGCGTTTTCTCAACCATTAGCCCAAATTAAAAAAAAAAGCACAATGAATGGTCCTAAATCTCAACACACGGACCAAGTGAGTAGAGACCACAACACACAGACCAAGTGAGTAGAGATCACAACACACGGACCAAGTGAGTAGAGATCACAACACACAGACCAAGTGAGTAGAGATCACAACACACGGACCAAGTGAGTAGAGATCACAACACACAGACCAAGTGAGTAGAGATCACAACACACGGACCAAGTGAGTAGAGATCACAACACACGGACCAAGTGAGTAGAGATCACAACACACGGACCAAGTGAGTAGAGATCACAACACACAGACCAAGTGAGTAGAGATCACAACACACGGACCAAGTGAGTAGAGATCACAACACACGGACCAAGTGAGTAGAGATCACAACACACGGACCAAGTGAGTAGAGACCACAACACACGGACCAAGTGAGTAGAGATCACAACACACGGACCAAGTGAGTAGAGACCACAACACACGGACCAAGTGAGTAGAGATCACAACACACAGACCAAGTGAGTAGAGATCACAACACACGGACCAAGTGAGTAGAGATCACAACACACGGACCAAGTGAGTAGAGATCACAACACACGGACCAAGTGAGTAGAGATCACAACACACGGACCAAGTGAGTAGAGATCACAACACACGGACCAAGTGAGTAGAGACCACAACACACGGACTAAGTGAGTAGAGATCACAACACACGGACCAAGTGAGTAGAGATCACAACACACGGACCAAGTGAGTAGAGATCACAACACACGGACCAAGTGAGTAGAGACCACAACACACGGACTAAGTGAGTAGAGATCACAACACACGGACCAAGTGAGTAGAGATTACAACACACGGACCAAGTGAGTACAGACCACAACACACGGACCAAGTGAGTAGAGATCACAACACACAAATTAAGTGAGTAGAGATCACAACACACGGACTAAGTGAGTAGAGATCACAACACACGGACCAAGTGAGTAGAGATTACAACACACGGACCAAGTGAGTAGAGACCACAACACACGGACCAAGTGAGTAGAGACCACAACACACGGACCAAGTGAGTAGAGATCACAACACACGGACCAAGTGAGCAGAGATCACAACACAAGGACCAAGTGAGTAGAGACCACAACACACGGACCAAGTGAGTAGAGACCACAACACACGGACCAAGTGAGTAGAGACCACAACACACGAACTAAGTGAGTAGAGATCACAACACACAACTAAATGAGTAGAGATTAAATATTTGATAAGACTAGTCTTCTGTATCTTTTAACTGACCCTTAGGGATTTTTCCAGCTCCTTTGCAAGTAGGACAAACAGAAGCACTTCTCTCCGCCTTAAAATCAAAGACGGAAGGTCGCCACCTGTTAGGAACGTTCTTAGAATTTCGTCTTTCTTCCGCCCACCCCGACGAACTGTGAGAGAGGCCACTCAAACTGGACATGGAGCCATAGCTGCTGAATGCCTTCTTGTCCGGCTGGTGCTGGACTGACGGATGATGATGATGATCTGTGGCTGCTCCGGCCATTGTTTACTCCTTAATAACCACGCCCACAAGTAGTTGAGACTCAACCGCGTGGCCAGACCCTTTACCAAACGCATATAATGGACCAAAGAAAAATAATACGCGCAATGCTTTTATTCTCGATCTTCAACTATCTATGGGATGCTACCTGAACAAGTCTAGAAAAAGAGTCTTGGCTACGTGGACTGGTGGCGCGTACGTATTTGTGTGCATAATCAATTCCCCGGTTCCAAGTTCGGCAATACATCACTTGTGCCAAATAGTTCAATTTTGTGTCCAATAATTCTGAGTTTCATAGAACTCAACAGACTTGTACTGATTACAAGTAAACTTTAAACTTTTGTAAGCATTTCTCTCAATATTTTTTTTGTTTCATCCCATGGAAGCTTCCAACTCAAGAGCATGGCCACAGCTAGCGGTGAAAGCTATTTGTCTTCTTTTGCAAGGGATGGTGAGGTAAGCCCAGTACATTTGGAGTGGCTTTAGGTAAAGTAATCTAGTGGCTATTTGATGGCAGTTACTGCTCAGGTGATTAATACATGCCCTTTCTCACCTGCTGCATCTCTACAATGGTTGTAGCTTTTGAATGTAAAGACTTCATAAGCACTTCCCAGATGATGCCATTTTTTAGCACTTATACATAGCTAGCTATATACTACATCATCAGCTGCATTAGTGAAGCCATTCCCACTTGCTGAACTACTGACTTTGAAATGTTCTATACACTAACTTAGACTTCCAAAGTGACACTAAATGTAATTTTACATTGAGGTAGCTAACCATGCAGCAAAAAACAAAAAAACAAAAAAACAAAAAAAACAAAAAAAAACAAGTACAAAAAACACATACCAGGTTTCTATGTTTAGCATGACATAAGACTTACTGAAATACTTATTACAATAGGAGCCAAGATTTGTTTGCAATGTTGTTACCTCAAATCAAAAGTAAATCAATTACATCAATTCTATCTCAAGTCGCCCAAGAATAACAGCTCCACACCCACCTGGATCCATCCCAAGAATAACAGCTCCACACCCACCTGGATCCATCCCAAGAAAATAATCACCAGGAAATGCTATCCAATAAGGCAAAAAATTGCATTTGGCTGCTAGACTATTATACAAAATTCAAAATCGTGATAGGTTGACCAGGTTTCCCCTTATGCCATCCTGAGTAGAAATATCGTCCTGCCACAAATCATTCACTCTGGAACCTCTCTAACAGGATGCATGTAGACTGGGGAAAACTCTCCACTAGTGAGTGATACCTTAATATGCAATCAGGAGATGCTTATCTTTTGATTGTCGGTCAAGAGGGCTGTTCGTTCAGAGTGTTACTACCAGCAACACTGTCCTAGTTGGTGACGACACTAACCTCTGTCTTGCTCTGCTATCATGCAAAGTTTGAGTGTCATGACCTCTTCATTCGTCCCGAGCTGAAGAACTCTTAAAGCTTCACATATCTGGAATATCAGGCCACTAAAGAAAGGCTTGGTCAAGACATTCATGGCAACATCCTCTTCATACATACATTTCTTGATTATTTCTATATGGGATTAAAGCAGCTGTATGTTCCATGAGCGAGCAAAGGCCTTCAATTCTAATTCCGTGTTATGCAAAGTGATGATACAGCAGAAACTGCAATAGATAGTGCATGATGAAAAGGTCATAGACACATTGGATTCCCTCCGACATAGTCAATTCTGTAAAATGGTGGCATCTTATGTAAACCACAGTCCTTGCCAACACTCGGTAGCAGCAAAGGATCATGGCCTTCGTGTGTACCTTCAAGTTAGGGAATGGGAAGAATCAGCTGGTGGACTTCATCCAGCTGACTGGGGATGGCAGGAGTTTGTGCTACTCCAAGCATCTCTACTTCCGGCTCCTCAACACTTGCTGCTGATGTAATTGCCAAATCGAATATTTTATTCTGAGATGTGCAAGAATTGTAACATCGAATACACTTCTATTTGTGACAACAGCAGGAAACTGGTTACATGAACAAGTCTCATGATGATGAGGAAAAAGAAACAATTGATAGTCAAGAAAATTATTAAATTATAATCACTGATAATTGAACAATAATGTAACTCATTCACATTTTCTCTAACTACTAACTTTAGTATCAAAATGTTGGCCTATTTATGAGCTATCGGATGATATATAACTTTTGTTGTAAGAGGTACCAAAACAAAGATATGACCAAAAATCATCTCACTATTTTTGACAAAATGATTGTACCGGAATCAGGCCAAGGTGCTTCCAGGAAGCAATTGAGCCACCATCACACAATTGAAAATGAATCCCTTCAGAAAGGGTATTAGTGTATTCACTAGTGTTGTTTAGTTAATTAAAACTAAAACCCCTTAGTTTTGGGGTATTTTACTTTTGGTGAGAATAACTAAATGCTATCAAGTAATTATTCTCTAAACTATATAAAGTATATCATACTTCATTTAAAATTTCAAAGAAATATGCTATTTTTTAAGTTGTTTGGAAAACTACGAGTACTACTTGTCTCGTTATGCAAGAATTATTGAAAGACAACATAAATTAACCCAAACTAAGTCAATTGATAGTATAACTAACTAAATCTTCTACATGATATTGAAGAAATACTAAAAACTAACTAAATCTTCAGGGAGAATTTGGAGAGAAAAATTAATAAACTAAGCATTCAAGCCATTTTTTAGTATGAATAACTCTAAGAAAACCTGGAATCTCTATAACAAGAACAACACTGGTATTCACAGAGAAGACTCATACTGGAGGACTAAACACTCCTGATAGCTATGTAGCAGCATTCAAAACAACATGAAGAGCTAAATATTAGCATACTAAACAAAAACTTCCACCAGCTAATTCATGAGCTACACCTTTTAGTTTTTATATTCATTCTGTGCAGTATGTTATATTCTGCAGTGTTATATTGTGCAGTACGTTATATTGTGCAGTACGTTATATTCTGCAGTGTTATATTCTGCAGTGTTATATTGTGCAGTACGTTATATTGTGCAGTACGTTATATTCTGCAGTGTTATATTCTGCAGTGTTATATTATGCAGTACGTTATATTGTGCAGTACGTTATATTGTGCAGTACGTTATATTGTGCAGTACGTTATATTGTGCAGTACGTTATATTGTGCAGTACGTTATATTGTGCAGTACGTTATATTCTGCAGTGTTATATTCTGCAGTGTTATATTCTGCAGTACGTTATATTGTGCAGTACGTTATATTGTGCAGTACGTTATATTCTGCAGTGTTATATTGTGCAGTACGTTATATTGTGCAGTACGTTATATTCTGCAGTATGTTATATTCTGCAGTGTTATATTGTGCAGTACGTTATATTGTGCAGTACGTTATATTGTGCAGTACGTTATATTGTGCAGTACGTTATATTCTGCAGTGTTATATTCTGCAGTGTTATATTCTGCAGTACGTTATATTGTGCAGTACGTTATATTGTGCAGTACGTTATATTCTGCAGTGTTATATTGTGCAGTACGTTATATTCTGCAGTGTTATATTCTGCAGTGTTATATTATGCAGTACGTTATATTGTGCAGTACGTTATATTGTGCAGTACGTTATATTGTGCAGTACGTTATATTGTGCAGTACGTTATATTGTGCAGTACGTTATATTGTGCAGTACGTTATATTCTGCAGTGTTATATTCTGCAGTGTTATATTCTGCAGTACGTTATATTGTGCAGTACGTTATATTGTGCAGTACGTTATATTCTGCAGTGTTATATTGTGCAGTACGTTATATTGTGCAGTACGTTATATTCTGCAGTATGTTATATTCTGCAGTGTTATATTCTGCAGTACGTTATATTCTGCAGTAAGTTATATTGTGCAGTACGTTATATTCTGCAGTACGTTATATTCTGCAGTGTTATATTCTGCAGTACGTTATATTGTGCAGTAAGTTATATTGTGCAGTACGTTATATTGTGCAGTATGTTATATTCTGCAGTGTTATATTGTGCAGTACGTTATATTGTGCAGTACGTTATATTGTGCAGTATGTTATATTCTGCAGTATGTTATATTCTGCAGTGTTATATTCTGCAGTACGTTAATTCTGCAGTACGTTATATTCTGCAGTACGTTATATTCTGCAGTATGTTATATTCTGCAGTGTTATGTTTTAATCATATGATGTGAACAGATCATGACTGAAACAAAAACAATACTTGAATACGATTTAAAATATTCATTTATAAAATTAACAAGTTCCATTCATTTATAGAATAAGTAATGAATGAGTTGTCTTCATCACCAGTGCTGAACACAGCTCCTGCAAGGAAAACAACAGCAAGCAGCATAGCATAACTACCAGAGTAAATGCAACCCTATAAGAGGGAATCAACAGCAAGCAGCACAGCATAACTACCAGAGTAAATGCAACCCTATAAGAGGGAATCAACAGCAAGCAGCATAGCATAACTACCAGAGTAAATGCAACCCTATAAGAGGGAATCAACAGCAAGCAGCACAGCATAACTACCAGAGTAAATGCAACCCTATAAGAGGGAAACAACAGCAAGCAGCATAGCATAACTACCAGAGTAAATGCAACCCTATAAGAGGGAATCAACAGCAAGCAGCATAGCATAACTACCAGAGTAAATGCAACCCTATAAGAGGGAATCAACAGCAAGCAGCATAGCATAACTACCAGAGTAAATGCAACCTTATAAGAGGGAAACAACAGCAAGCAGCATAGCATAACTACCAGAGTAAATGCAACCTTATAAGAGGGAAACAACAGCAAGCAGCATAGCATAACTACCAGAGTAAATGCAACCCTATAAGAGGGAATCAACAGCAAGCAGCATAGCATAACTACCAGAGTAAATGCAACCCTATAAGAGGGAGACAACAGCAAGCAGCATAGCATAACTACCAGAGTAAATGCAACCTTATAAGAGGGAAACAACAGCAAGCAGCATAGCATAACTACCAGAGTAAATGCAGCCCTATTAGAGGGAATCAACAGCAAGCAGCACAGCATAACTACCAGAGTAAATGCAACCCTATCAGAGGGAAACAACAGCAAGCAGCACAGCATAACTACCAGAGTAAATGCAACCCTATAAGAGGGAAACAACAGCAAGCAGCATAGCATAACTACCAGAGTAAATGCAACCCTATAAGAGGGAAACAACAGCAAGCAGCATAGCATAACTACCAGAGTAAATGCAACCCTATAAGAGGGAATCAACAGCAAGCAGCACAGCATAACTACCAGAGTAAATGCAACCCTATAAGAGGGAAACAACAGCAAGCAGCACAGCATAACTACCAGAGTAAATGCAACCCTATAAGAGGGAAACAACAGCAAGCAGCATAGCATAACTACCAGAGTAAATGCAACCCTATAAGAGGGAAACAACAGCAAGCAGCATAGCATAACTACCAGAGTAAATGCAACCCTATAAGAGGGAAACAACAGCAAGCAGCATAGCATAACTACCAGAGTAAATGCAACCCTATAAGAGGGAATCAACAGCAAGCAGCATAGCATAACTACCAGAGTAAATGCAACCTATAAGAGGGAAAAACAGCAAGCAGCATAATAACTACCAGAGTAAATGCAGCCCTATAAGAGGGAATCAACAGCAAGCAGCATAGCATAACTACCAGAGTAAATGCAGCCCTATAAGAGGGAATCAACAGCAAGCAGCACAGCATAACTACCAGAGTAAATGCAACCCTATAAGAGGGAATCAACAGCAAGCAGCACAGCATAACATAGCATAACTACCAGAGTAAATGCAACCCTATAAGAGGGAAACAACAGCAAGCAGCATAGCATAACTACCAGAGTAAATGCAACCCTATAAGAGGGAATCAACAGCAAGCAGCACAGCATAACTACCAGAGTAAATGCAACCCTATAAGAGGGAAACAACAGCAAGCAGCACAGCATAACTACCAGAGTAAATGCAACCCTATAAGAGGGAAACAACAGCAAGCAGCACAGCATAACTACCAGAGTAAATGCAACCCTATAAGAGGGAAACAACAGCAAGCAGCATAGCATAACTACCAGAGTAAATGCAGCCCTATAAGAGGGAAACAACAGCAAGCAGCATAGCATAACTACCAGAGTAAATGCAACCCTATAAGAGGGAAACAACAGCAAGCAGCATAGCATAACTACCAGAGTAAATGCAACCCTATGAGAGGGAATCAACAACAAGCAGCACAGCATAACTACCAGAGTAAATGCAACCCTATAAGAGGGAAACAACAGCAAGCAGCACAGCATAACTACCAGAGTAAATGCAACCCTATAAGAGGGAAACAACAGCAAGCAGCACAGCATAACTACCAGAGTAAATGCAACCCTATAAGAGGGAAACAACAGCAAGCAGCATAGCATAACTACCAGAGTAAATGCAGCCCTATAAGAGGGAAACAACAGCAAGCAGCATAGCATAACTACCAGAGTAAATGCAACCCTATAAGAGGGAAACAACAGCAAGCAGCATAGCATAACTACCAGAGTAAATGCAACCCTATAAGAGGGAATCAACAGCAAGCAGCATAGCATAACTACCAGAGTAAATGCAACCCTATAAGAGGGAAATTACTACAATCCTGTCAGTAATACTCACTTTAGCAAACTCCTCCAGAAGAATTGCTCCTTCTAAGAAGTTGTTATTTGGTACACTAAGCAGATCAGAGGTGAGTTGCCCTGTCATTCTTCGTCTAGCTTCAGTCAACTGCACAGCTAAACTTGGAGTTTTATGAAACCTTGATCTCAGAGTTGATGACACCTATCAATAACAAACATTTATTAAAACATTGATAATCTAAACATAGCTAATGAAGTGCTGTTAACTGGACACTCATAATAATAAATAATATTTCCTGTAAATGATTAACTAAACACTAATAGGCGAGCGAGTGAGACACTATACAGGGGTAACAAATTGAGAATCAGGGATATATATTTTTTATTTGTTTATAATACTCACTTTAGTACTTATTACATGAGTCAGAGTGTGATATGGTGAAATATTTCATGAGCAGGCCAATTCATTTTCATGAGCCAGAGGCTGAGTGAAAATAAAGCCTGAGAGTGAAATATCTTGAAGTGTAATAAGTGGTTTATTCCACACTAGATATCTTTAGCTACTACTGTAGTTAGTACTAGGGGAAGGGTAACTCACAGGTAAAGTTGGTTGTATGGGGCTACCCACACCCCCAGCCTACATTTTAGCAGTACAGCAGTACAGTGTGGTGGCAAGTTAATGCCATAGTTATACGCCCTACGCAAGTGTTGTTCCTTACTTGACAATCCAATGTCCAATAGTCTGACCACAAAGGTAAGTCTTGCGTTGGTATGTCCAGTGAACAAGTGTGTGTAAAGTGTTGTGCATTTCAGCTAATGCTTAGTTTAAGAACAGCACAACGTAAACGTTTAACTAACAAATAAATAGTATTAGCTGCCTATACACAGCTATTTCAGCTACTACAGCAGTAAGCATGTCTTAATATAGGGTTAAGGTTCAAACATGTGCTGTATAGCTATGCCTGCTGTTATTGTTTTGTTTTAGATAAGACAGTTGAGGTGAGTGGTTACTATAGACCACATATAAAAGCGTATCAACTCCCACAAGCACCTGGAAGGGCGGCAGATGAATGACTCTGCATATGGTATTAAAATCCCTCTACTGTAAATACATAATTTTAAACTATGATTTTTTTTAGTAACTGGAGTGTTAGAAGTAAAATTAATCACAATACTGTAGTTTTATGTACGTTAACTGGGAGCACACCACTAGTAATATTGTAGCAATTTCATAACATCAAGAGAGACTACCAGAATGACTATCAACCACTATGCTTATATATGATAATGAGGAATGAAGCTAGTTAATGGACTAAGTAAATACGTCTTAACATTGATGATGATAGCATATATTTAGTAAAGGGTCCATTACTGAGTAGAGGTACTTTATCTCTCTGATATATTACATAAAGATGAAGGCAGGTAAAGATGCAAATAGATGCAGGTAGAGAGAGATACAATTAGATGCAGGTAGAGCGAGAGAGATGCAGTTAGATGCAGATAGAGAGAGAGATGCAACTGGATGCAGGTAGAGCGAGAGAGATGCAGTTAGATGCAGATAGAGAGAGAGAGATGCAACTGGATGCAGGTAGAGAGAGAGATGCAATTAGATGCAGGTAGAGAGAGAGATGCAACTGGATGCAGGTAGAGAGAGAGATGCAATTAGATGCAGGTAGAGAGAGAGATGCAACTGGATGCAGGTAGAGAGAGAGATGCAGTTAGATGCAGGTAGAGAGAGAGATGCAATTAGATGCAGGTAGAGAGAGAGATGCAACTGGATGCAGGTAGAGAGAGAGATGCAATTAGATGCAGGTAGAGAGAGATGCAGTTAGATGCAGTAGATGGTGCAGGTAGAGAGAGAGATGCAAATGGATGCAGGTAGAGAGGAGCAATGGATGAGGTAGAGAGAGATGCAGTTGATGGCAGGTAGAGGAGAGATGCAATTAGATGCAGGTAGAGAGAGATGCAATTAGATGCAGGGAGAGGAGAGATGCAATTAGATGCAGGTAGAGAGAGATGCAATTAGATGCAGGTAGAGAGAGATGCAATTAGATGCAGGTAGAGAGAGAGATGCAACTGGATGCAGGTAGAGAGAGAGATGCAATTAGATGCAGGTAGAGAGAGATGCGATTAGATGCAGGTAGAGAGAGAGATGCAACTGGATGCAGGTAGAGAGAGAGATGCAACTGGATGCAGCAACTGGATGCAGGTAGAGAGAGATACAATTAGATGCAGGTAGAGCGAGAGAGATGCAGTTAGATGCAGATAGAGAGAGAGATGCAACTGGATGCAGGTAGAGAGAGATACAATTAGATGCAGGTAGAGCGAGAGAGAGGCAGTTAGATGAAGATAGAGAGCGAGATGCAACGGATGAAGGAGGCGAGAGATACAAAAATTAGATGCAGGTAGAGCGAGCGAGATGCGTAGATGGATAGAGAGAGAGAGATGCAACGGGATGCAGGTAGAGAGAGAGCTTGCATTAGAGAGGTAGAGAGAGAGATGCCAAACTGGATGCAGGTAGTAGAGAGAGATGCAATTAGATGAGGTAGAGAGAGGATGCAGTGTAGATGAGAGCAGCAGTTAGATGCAGGTAGAGCGAGAGAGATGCAGTTAGATGCAGATAGAGAGAGAGATGCAACTGGATGCAGGTAGAGCGAGAGAGATGCAGTTAGATGCAGATAGAGAGAGAGAGATGCAACTGGATGCAGGTAGAGAGAGAGATGCAATTAGATGCAGGTAGAGAGAGAGATGCAACTGGATGCAGGTAGAGAGAGAGATGCAATTAGATGCAGGTAGAGAGAGAGATGCAACTGGATGCAGGTAGAGAGAGAGATGCAGTTAGATGCAGGTAGAGAGAGAGATGCAATTAGATGCAGGTAGAGAGAGAGATGCAACTGGATGCAGGTAGAGAGAGAGATGCAATTAGATGCAGGTAGAGAGAGATGCAGTTAGATGCAGGTAGAGAGAGAGATGCAACTGGATGCAGGTAGAGAGAGAGAGATGCAATTAGATGCAGGTAGAGAGAGATGCAGTTAGATGCAGGTAGAGAGAGAGATGCAACTGGATGCAGGTAGAGAGAGAGATGCAGTTAGATGCAGGTAGAGAGAGAGATGCAACTGGATGCAGGTAGAGAGAGAGATGCAGTTAGATGCAGGTAGAGAGAGAGATGCAACTGGATGCAGGTAGAGAGAGAGAGATGCAACTGGATGCAGGTAGAGAGAGAGATGCAACTGGATGCAGGTAGAGAGAGAGATGCAACTGGATGCAGGTAAAACCTTCGACGGCGCAGAATAGGGGATTTGCATGATGACATCACGTTAGTTATGGCCACGCCCATTGATGGTATCAAGGCACCACCAGTCCCATTGAAAATGTATTAGTTTTGCTTACCGCTTAGCCTATATTTTGCTGTAGCACCAGTTCTTTGTTGCATAGAGCCACCAAATTACAGGAATAGCTACATTATGAAATTTCCCACGTGCTGGTATCGAATTTATGAATTTTTTGGCGGTTGTGGAGTGATGGAGAGTGGAAGTTTGGTGATGGCGAGTGAAAGTTTGGTGATGGCGAGTGAAAGTTTGGTGATGGTTAGCGAGCAAATCAGCGAGTGTGCCACTAGTTCTTCTCAGAACTCATTGACAGGTGGCCTCTCTCCTAGTTCTTCTCAGAACTCATTGACAGGTGGCCTCTCTCCTAGTTCTTCTCAGAACTCATTGACAGGGAGTGAGGTTGCTGGTTCTTCTCAGAACCCAATGCCAGGTGGTACCTCCTGTGCTTCTCTCTCTCTCTCTACCTGCATCCAGTTGCATCTCTCCCCTAAAATAACCCACCTACTGTGGAGTTACAAGTAATGCCATTAGCTAGCTACCTGTTGAAGAGGTAAAAAAATGGTGAAGGGACATATAAATTCTAGTTAAAAACTAGCAAACAGGACATTATTACTGATACAGTCCATAGATATACAACAGTCCCACACGCTTTGTGAGAAAATTTATTACTGCGGGTGATAATGATGATGATAATCATAATAAAATACTATGAAGTGAATCAAATGGTGGACCAATAATTGAGTGCACTAAGAGAAAAACCTGTTAATGCTAATTCAATGTCCAAACTTCTGATAGTTAGTAATGGAGTTAGCAAAATTGTGGTAAATATTTTTTCTTGTTTTTCGTTTATACCTTGATTCTCAAAGACAACTATCTGGATCTATATATTATATTCAGTTTAGGAAGTATGCCTTAGACCTCTTTACTTTGTCACAAGTCCCAGTATCGCGAGGCTGTTGTTTAGCTACATACCATTTTGCTTACCTTTCTTTTAAGTTGCCAATATTTGCTAGCAAATACATACCTTTTATCTATCTCAACTTCACAACATGAAGCTGACTAAGAGCAAGATGTTCAACTATAGCTACTTGCTTTTATAAATGGTATTTCTGCCAGAGTCTGAGTCTGTCAGACAGGTGGTTGCATTTATGTCTCCTGACTAGTTTATGGAGATGATAACTTCACCACAATCAGGTTACTTCTAAGAAAATCCACAGCACAATAGGCAGGCCACCACCAGGCTATAGAATTCTGAGAAAAACCAGCCAGTCTCAGTTTTCAAGGTGAGTTCCAAGAAGAAGTAGGGTGGTTAGATAACCATCACCAAATTTCACTCCCAGGAATTCCAATAACCAGGGCTGAAAATCCTAAACTTTTGCTATCAGCAGTTAGTAAATTTCATAATAAAGCTATTCCTGTAATTTGGAAGCTCTGTGCAGCCTGGCGCTGGTGCTACAGCAAAAAATAGACCAAGCGGTCAGCAAAACTAATACATTTTCAATGGGACACGGTGTGCAGTGATACCATCGGTGGGCGTGGTAGGATGTTACGTGATGTCATCATGCAAATCCCCTATTTCAATTTTTGCGTAAAGTGCCCCCTTTTCCCATAGACTGTCACATATGATAGGGTTAAAGGTAACAGCTGACAATCTTGTATATGATAGGGTTAAAAGACTACCTTTAACCCTATCATATACAAGATTGTCAGCTGTTGTCTTTTAACCCTATCATATACAAGATTGTAGGTGTTACCTTTAACCCTATCATATACAAGATTGTCAGCTGTTGTCTTTTAACCCTATCATATACAAGATTGTCAGGTGTTGTCTTTAACCCTATCATATACAAGATTGTCAGGTGTTCTTTAACCCTATCATATACAAGATTGTCAGGTGTTGTCTTTAACCCTATCATATACAAGATTGTCAGGTGTTCTTTAACCCTATCATATACAAGATTGTCAGCTGTTCTTTAACCCTATCATATACAAGATTGTCAGGTGTTGTCTTTAACCCTATCATATACAAGATTGTCAGGTGTTACCTTTTAACCTATTATATACAAGATTGTCAGCTGTTGTCTTTAACCCTATCATATACAAGATTGCCAGGTGTTATCTTTAACCCTATCATATACAAGATTGTCAGGTGTTATCTTTAACCCTATCATATACAAGATTGTCAGGTGTTGTCTTTAACCCTATCATATACAAGATTGTCAGGTGTTGTCTTTAACCCTATCATATACAAGATTGTCAGGTGTTATCTTTAACCCTATCATATACAAGATTGTCAGGTGTTACCTTTAACCCTATCATATACAAGATTGTCAGGTGTTACCTTTAACCCTATCATATACAAGATTGTCAGGTGTTGTCTTTAACCCTATCATATACAAGATTGTCAGGTGTTGTCTTTAACCCTATCATATACAAGATTGTCTTTAACCCTATCATATACAAGATTGTCAGGTGTTATCTTTAACCCTATCATATACAAGATTGTCAGGTGCTGTCTTTAACCCTATCATATACAAGATTGTCAGGTGTTACCTTTAACCCTACCATATACAAGATTGTCAGGTGTTATCTTTAACCCTATCATATACAAGATTGTCAGGTGTTACCTTTAACCCTATCATATACAAGATTGTCAGGTGTTATCTTTAACCCTATCATATACAAGATTGTCAGGTGTTACCTTTAACCCTATCATATACAAGATTGTCTTTAACCCTATCATATACAAGATTGTCAGGTGTTATCTTTAACCCTATCATATACAAGATTGTCAGGTGCTGTCTTTAACCCTATCATATTACCTTTAACCCTATCATATACAAGATTGTCAGCTGTTACCTTTAACCCTATCATATACAAGATTGTCAGGTGTTGTCTTTAACCCTATCATATACAAGATTGTCAGCTGTTATCTTTAACCCTATCATATACAAGATTGTCAGGTGTTACCTTTAACTCTATCATATACAAGATTGTCAGATGTTACCTGTTTAAGAATGGTGTAGACATTTCGATGTGTAGAATTAGGATCAAACAGACAATGGAAAACTGGAGAAGGTGCAGCAGCTAGTTTAGTGAATATAGAACTCACCAATAAGTTCATCTGGAAAGGCTGAAATTGAAACATGGAAAGACTCAATAAACTTGCACAAAATCATCATTAGAAAGTGTTGAAGTGCTCCTTAATAAGAGATTTACAAGAGTTACCTGATCTAGTAAAGACTCTAGTCTCTTTAGCAGCATACATATCCAAGGTTTCTCCAACAATGTCACATCTGGAGGTGGCTGACAGTGTGTCTCAGAACCTACTCCATTCAGTTGTTCCTGGTTCCTCATCACCTGCATTTGTGTATGATGTATGGAGATACAATAACATTTTGCCTCGTGATAGTTTTCTCACTCTACTCATGCTATTAATCCTGAATACTTCAGTTTTCCGTGCTATCATGTTAACACTACAGTAACTGATTCTGCATCATCATACTTTTTTTTTCTGTTGCTAAATAGCGTTGCCAAGGAATTTTGCGTTGATATTGCCTAGTGGATAAACTGCAGTGAGGTCACAAAAAATGGCTGTGCCCAATCAGATTACTATTTCAGTTTTCAACTCTGTGTGGTATTTCCATTTTTTGTACTGAAAAGTGACTTGGGTATGGGCTAGGGCTAGGGCTAGCCCTTGGGTATGGTATTAATATTATATCTATATAATAATACACTTGTGTGTCAGTAACGACGACGATGACAATGACGGTGCCTGAGAGCTTTGTATTGTTTGGTAAAGCATCATCAACTCATGATAGGTTATGTGTCATCACATTTAATAGAAAGTGCTGGTCAATCCTAAAAAAGCGTGTGCAATAGATGATGGAAGGCAGCATAGGTTTAAAAAAGGAAGGCGAAAGTACGAAAGAGAAGGTAAAAGGCGATTAATCGTAACTAAAAAACAGGTGGAATTGGCGAGGTAAGACAGCATAGGTTTAAAACGGAATGGAAGAGAAGGAAAAAAAATGAGTGATTAATTTTAGCTACAAAGTGGGTGGAAACGACGAAAGGAAGGCAAAAGCACGAAATAGAAGACGAAAGTTTTCTCAGAGTATGACAGAAATTCAGAAGCAGGAGAGATGGGACTTCATAACTCAAGAAAAAGAGCTGAAGAAAGGAGAGGTGGGTACATAAGAAAGCTCAGATAGTTTAGAAAAAAGAGAGCAGGAGAGGGAAACTTATGTAACCTTAACCAATGGTAGAGAATGATAACTGAGCAAAATAACTTGTGCTACTGCATTTTTATTTTGCAATACGTCAAGCGCCACTATGTGGCGGGGTACTTGCTAGTATATATATATATATATATATATAATGTGCAATTGGTTCACTTGCATATTTCCCTCATATCATCCAGGATCTGGTATACCAGCACTATCACTATCACTTTTTAAATGTTAATGTTAGCATTTGTCAACCGTAAGAAACACTACTGTAACTGGAAAAAAAATGTGTTGCTGCTTCTGTTTTATAGCTCTATTACAATATGAATTTTTATGGCTCCCACTGTATACCTATTATATAATACAATATTACTATTGTTGTTTGCATAAATTGCTGATAATAGCTGTGTATATTAAGTTATATTCCATATGACTTACAATATTGTAAGTATCACACAAATACTCGTCCAGCCCTGACTGTCCTGAAACACTGACACTGGAACACAGAACATCAGGAAGGAGACTGAGATAAGCCAGAGCTTCTGACTCCATGGTGACTTTGGCACTTTGCAACTTGTCTTCTTCAATATTGATCTTTGCTATTTCACCATTCATCCACTGCTTTAACACTGCTGCAATATCTGCTTCAAGAAGATTGTTCAGAAGATGAAGAGTAACTAAACATACCTACACACACAAAGTGAAGGATAAAACATAATCACTGCATATAGTGGTTACTACATACTAGTACTGCACTAGATAGTGGTCACTACATACTAGTACTGCACTAGATAGTGGTTACTACATACTAGTACTGCACTAGATAGTGGTCACTACATACTAGTACTGCACTAGATAGTGGTCACTACATACTAGTACTTCACTAGATAGTGGTCACTACATACTAGTACTGCACTAGATAGTGGTCACTACATACTAGTACTGCACTAGATAGTGGTCACTACATACTAGTACTGCACTAGATAGTGGTCACTACATACTAGTAGTGCACTAGATAGTGGTCACTACATACTAGTACTGCACTAGATAGTGGTCACTACATACTAGTACTGCACTAGATAGTGGTTACTACATATTAGTAGTGCACTAGATAGTGGTCACTACATACTAGTACTGCACTAGATAGTGGTTACTACATACTAGTACTGCACTAGACAGTGGTTACTACATAATAGTAGTGCACTAGATAGTGGTCACTACATACTAGTACTGCACTAGATAGTGGTCACTACATACATTAGATAGTGGTCACTACATACTAGTACTTCACTAGATAGTGGTCACTACATACTAGTAGTGCACTAGATAGTGGTCACTACATACTAGTACTGCACTAGATAGTGGTCACTACATACTAGTACTGCACTAGATAGTGGTCACTACATACTAGTAGTGCACTAGATAGTGGTCACTACATACTAGTACTGCACTAGATAGTGGTCACTACATACTAGTACTGCACTAGATAGTGGTCACTACATACTAGTAGTGCACTAGATAGTGGTCACTACATACTAGTACTGCACTAGATAGTGGTCACTACATACTAGTACTGCACTAGATAGTGGTCACTACATACTAGTAGTGCACTAGATAGTGGTCACTACATACTAGTACTGCACTAGATAGTGGTCACTACATACTAGTACTGCACTAGATAGTGGTCACTACATACTAGTAGTGCACTAGATAGTGGTCACTACATACTAGTACTGCACTAGATAGTGGTCACTACATACTAGTACTGCACTAGATAGTGGTCACTACATATTAGTAGTGCACTAGATAGTGGTCACTACATACTAGTACTGCACTAGATAGTGGTTACTACATACTAGTACTGCACTAGATAGTGGTTACTACATATTAGTAGTGCACTAGATAGTGGTCACTATATACTAGTACTTCACTAGATAGTGGTCACTACATACTAGTACTGCACTAGATAGTGGTTACTACATATTAGTAGTGCACTAGATAGTGGTCACTACATACTAGTACTTCACTAGATAGTGGTCACTACATACTAGTACTGCACTAGATAGTGGTTACTACATATTAGTAGTGCACTAGATAGTGGTTACTACATAATAGTAGTGCACTAGATAGTGGTCACTACATAATAGTACTGCACTAGATAGTGGTTACTACATATTAGTACTGCACTAGATAGTGGTTACTACATATTAGTAGTGCACTAGATAGTGGTCACTACATACTAGAAGTACATAAGGTAAGAATTACAAACAGAAAATGAGTTTTTTACCAAAATATACTTCAGAAACAATGACATTTACTCCCACCAGAAAGTTAACGCTCTCATGGCCAAACAATAAACCACTTGCGCGGTGGCAGAAGGAATGTTAATTGATTTGATGACGTCACGCGTGGATGCTCTGGATCCCATAGAGAATGTATTGGATGCTTGTAAACTTTATTTTTAAACTCGTGTTATATTTTCTATGACGGTTGCATTCTATTTTAACGAATGCTAGCTTGGTAAAAGTTATTTTTTAAAAAAGTTTTCTGTCGGTAGTTCAGGACAAAGCAACTCTATGGCTTCTATGGTGGTTTCCCTAGGGGGAGAGAGTGGAAGTTCAGAAGTGATGGAAGGAATCCGACTTGATGCTTCAGATATACCTGGGGCTGAACTGTCACAACCATTTGAGAAGTACCCCCTTGCAGCTTTGTGATGGTGACTCCTTTGCAGAGGAATCAAAGTTTCCAATTCTTTGAGAAAAAAAGATGTGATTGACAAGTAAGGTTGCAGTTATTAGCTGTTTGGTTAGTATATGATGCAAATGTCATTGCACATGCATGCTGAGGGTCACTCAGAGGTCATTGCACATGCACGCTGAGGGTCACTCAGAGGTCATTGCACATGCATGCTGAGGGTCACTCAGAGGTCATTGCACATGCACGCTGAGGGTCACTCAGAGGTCATTGCACATGCACGCTGAGGGTCACTCAGAGGTCATTGCACATGCACGCTGAGGGTCACTCAGAGGTCATTGCACATGCACGCAGAGGGTCACTCAGAGGTCATTGCACACACTGAGGGTCACTCAGAGGTCATTGCACATGCATGCTGAGGGTCACTCAGAGGTCATTGCACATGCATGCTGAGGGTCACTCAGAGGTCATTGCACATGCACGCTGAGGGTCACTCAGAGGTCATTGCACATGCACGCTGAGGGTCACTCAGAGGTCATTGCACATGCACGCTGAGGGTCACTCAGAGGTCATTGCACATGCACGCTGAGGGTCACTCAGAGGTCATTGCACATGCACTGAGGGCACACACTGAGGGTCACTCAGAGGTCATTGCACATGAGGGTCACTCAGAGGTCATTGCACATGCATGCTGAGGGTCACTCAGAGGTCATTGCACATGCATGCTGAGGGTCACTCAGAGGTCATTGCACATGCACGCTGAGGGTCACTCAGAGGTCATTGCACATGCACGCTGAGGGTCACTCAGAGGTCATTGCACATGCACGCTGAGGGTCACTCAGAGGTCATTGCACATGCACGCTGAGGGTCACTCAGAGGTCATTGCACACACTGAGAGTCACTCAGAGGTCATTGCACATGCATGCTGAGGGTCACTCAGAGGTCATTGCACATGCACACTGAGGGTCACTCAGAGGTCATTGCACATGCATGCTGAGGGTCACTCAGAGGTCATTGCACATGCACACTGAGGGTCACTCAGAGGTCATTGCACATGCACGCTGAGGGTCACTCAGAGGTCATTGTTTCACTATGTCTAATATCTCTTCACATTGAAGGCAAATTCCATATTATATTAAACATATAAATCTTTCTTGTCTATTTGTCCGTCTCCACAGTAATATCACTCTCAATTGATACCCACATTTCATGAAACAATTTCTTGTTTCTAATGAAAAAATTATTCAATTTATCAGATTATCGTATACAATTAACTTCATAGCTACTGAGTTACACACAAATTTTAGTAATAGATACCATTAGTCTGAAACTATGGATAAATTATGCTCACACGCTGTACATACCTAGATATACAATGAACTAGAAGTGTTAAATTGTGGCTCACATCTTCATTGTTGTGGTCTAATCGAGATGTAATGAAGTATTCCACACATTGTCCTTCCGAGGAAGACTCTCTCAGAATAAAGTTAGTAAATTCTATAAATTGAGAAGTATAATGTCTTCAAAAACTCTTAGATATCACAACATTCTATTTGGAAAAATGTACAATGACTAGTGTAAAGTATTCAAAAACCAGTAACTATAGTGAAGTACTCTAGAACTAGTGAAGTACTCTAGAACTATAGTGAAGTACTCTAGAACTATAGTGAAGTACTCTAGAACTATAGTGAAGTACTCTAGAACTAGTGAAGTACTCTAGAACTATAGTGAAGTATTCTAGAACTATAGTGAAGTATTCTAGAACTATAGTGAAGTATTCTAGAACTATAGTGAAGTACTCTAGAACTATAGTGAAGTACTCTAGAACTAGTGAAGTATTCTAGAACTATAGTGAAGTACTCTAGAACTATAGTGAAGTACTCTAGAACTATAGTGAAGTACTCTAGAACTATAGTGAAGTACTCTAGAACTAGTGAAGTATTCTAGAACTATAGTGAAGTACTCTAGAACTATAGTGAAGTACTCTAGAACTAGTGAAGTATTCTAGAACTATAGTGAAGTACTCTAGAACTATAGTGAAGTACTCTAGAACTAGTGAAGTATTCTAGAACTATAGTGAAGTACTCTAGAACTATAGTGAAGTACTCTAGAACTAGTGAAGTATTCTAGAACTATAGTGAAGTACTCTAGAACTATAGTGAAGTACTCTAGAACTAGTGAAGTATTCTAGAACTATAGTGAAGTACTCTAGAACTATAGTGAAGTACTCTAGAACTAGTGAAGTATTCTAGAACTATAGTGAAGTACTCTAGAACTATAGTGAAGTACTCTAGAACTAGTGAAGTATTCTAGAACTATAGTGAAGTACTCTAGAACTATAGTGAAGTACTCTAGAACTAGTGAAGTATTCTAGAACTATAGTGAAGTACTCTAGAACTATAGTGAAGTACTCTAGAACTAGTGAAGTATTCTAGAACTATAGTGAAGTACTCTAGAACTATAGTGAAGTACTCTAGAACTAGTGAAGTATTCTAGAACTATAGTGAAGTACTCTAGAACTATAGTGAAGTACTCTAGAACTAGTGAAGTATTCTAGAACTATAGTGAAGTACTCTAGAACTAGTTGAGTGAAGTATTCTATTGTGAAGTACTAGAACTATAGTGAAGTATTCTAGAACTAGTGAAGTACTCTAGAACTATAGTGAAGTATTCTAGAACTATAGTGAAGTATTCTAGAGCTATAGTGAAGTATTCTAGAACTATAGTGAAGTATTCTAGAACTATAGTGAAGTATTCTTGAACTGTAGTGAAGTACTCTAAACTATAGTGAAGTATTCTAGAACTATAGTGAAGTATTCTAGAACTATAGTGAAGTATTCTAGAACTAGTGAAGTATTCTTGAACTGTAGTGAAGTACTCTAAACTATAGTGAAGTATTCTAGAACTAGTGAAGTACTCTAGAACTATAGTGAAGTATTCTAGAACTATAGTGAAGTATTCTAGAACTATAGTGAAGTATTCTAGAACTATAGTGAAGTATTCTAGAACTATAGTGAAGTACTCTAGAGCTATAGTGAAGTATTCTAGAACTATAGTGAAGTATTCTAGAACTAGTGAAGTAGAACTATACTATATAGTGAAGTATTCTAGAACTAGTGAAGTATTCTTCTAGAACTCTAAACTATAGTGAAGTATTCTAGAACTATAAGTGAAGTATTCTAGAACTATAGTGAAGTATTCTATATAGTGAAGTATTCTAGAACTATAGTGAAGTATTCTAGAACTATAGTGAAGTACTCTAGAGCTATAGTGAAGTATTCTAGAACTATAGTGAAGTATTCTAGAACTATAGTGAAGTACTCTAGAGCTATAGTGAAGTATTCTAGAACTATAATGAAGTATTCTAGAACTATAGTGAAGTATTCTAGAGCTATAGTGAAGTATTCTAGAGCTATAGTGAAGTATTCTAGAACTATAATGAAGTATTCTAGAGCTATAGTGAAGTATTCTAGAACTATAATGAAGTATTCTAGAACTATAGTGAAGTATTCTAGAGCTATAGTGAAGTATTCTAGAGCTATAGTGAAGTATTCTAGAACTATAATGAAGTATTCTAGAACTATAGTGAAGTATTCTAGAGCTATAGTGAAGTATTCTAGAGCTATAGTGAAGTATTCTAGAACTATAATGAAGTATTCTAGAGCTATAGTGAAGTATTCTAGAGCTATAGTGAAGTATTCTAGAGCTATAGTGAAGTATTCTAGAACTATAATGAAGTATTCTAGAGCTATAGTGAAGTATTCTAGAGCTATAGTGAAGTATTCTAGAGCTATAGTGAAGTATTCTAGAGCTATAGTGAAGTATTCTAGAGCTATAGTGAAGTATTCTAGAGCTATAGTGAAGTATTCTAGAGCTATAGTGAAGTATTCTAGAGCTATAGTGAAGTATTCTAGAGCTATAGTGAAGTGTTCTAGAACTATAGTGAAGTATTCTAGAGCTATAGTGAAGTATTCTAGAACTATAATGAAGTATTCTAGAGCTATAGTGAAGTATTCTAGAACTATAGTGAAGTATTCTAGAGCTATAGTAAAGTATTTAAATTATAACCTATATTACAAAGTTATAGGGAAGTAATTATTTCCTCACAGAGATGAGAAACTACATGTACTTATCTACCTTGTAGTAGTTTAGGAGATTGCACCAAGTGAAGACAGCGTGCTAGCACTGCCATGCTGACCAAAACATCCTCTTCATTCCTATAACACATAGACTTTATGGCAGGACTTCAAGTAATAAACTCTAATTACTCACAGCTTTGCTATCTTCGGGTATAAAGATGCGCCTAGAAATATTTCACGAATATGTTCACACAGAGCTAAAGCCAGTGGCTCTTGAGCTGTGTCGAGCACACACTGGATGTAATGGAGCCAGGAAAAGAAAGCATTAACATGGCCTGAATCACTGTTAGCTGACAGCTGCTCCAACATTGTATGGAAATTTTGCCTGCAATAAGACAGGAAGAAGTAGATACTTTATGAATGTACATAGTAATAGTAGTAGTAGTAGTAGACATAGTAATGTTGTAAGTTGCTTCTTAGACAGAGATATCATAAATATGGTGAAATTCTAACTATAACAATGGTGATGAAATCATACTGGAGATAAATTTTTTTAAGGATAATTACCCTGGCATAATCAATCAATGATTATCCTGGCATAATCAATCAATGATTATCCTGGCATAATCAATCAATGATTATCCTGGCATAATCAATCAATGATTATCCTGGCATAATCAATCAATGATTATCCTGGCATAATCAATCAATGATTATCCTGGCATAATCAATCAATGATTACCCTGGCATAATCAATCAATGATTATCCTGGCATAATCAATCAATGATTATCCTGGCATAATCAATCAATGATTACCCTGGCATAATCAATCAATGATTACCCTGGCATAATCAATCAATGATTACCCTGGCATAATCAATCAATGATTACCCTGGCATAATCAATCAATGATTACCCTGGCATAATCAATCAATGATTACCCTGGCATAATCAATCAATGATTATCCTGGCATAATCAATCAATGATTATCCTGGCATAATTAATTATCTAATAATATAAATCCTGACATAATTATCTAAAATACAATAAATATCCTGACACTAAATAACATCTCCCTCCCTCCCTCACTTGACATCCACCTCACAACTGAGGAGTTGTGTGTAGAGAAGGTCAGTTGGAATGAGTTGGAAGTGATACTGAAGTTTAGAAGCCAACACTAACGGCAGTCTAGAAGTGGCCATAGTGTTGGACCCAGCTGAATGTGCTACTGCTATACATTGTAACAAACACTCGTAGGCTAGTCCAACGACATGCACTGAAGAAGATTGGGTTAGTCGTAAGAGAGCATCGCTGAGAAGAAATGAAGATACTCCTTCCTCTGTCTCCTAATAACATATTCACACAACTAAGAAGGAAGAACTTGAAGTAAAACTAGAGACTATCCTATGCCTACTGCACATGCAGGACTCTCCAGCTAATAGACTTGCCATTGCATGAAGCACCATTGCTAAATATAACATTACATTACAAATTACATGTGACAATTTATGGACGACATCAAGTTATGGAGGACATCTTTCATCAAGTTATGGAGGTCGTCTTTCATCAAGCTATGGAGGTCATCTTTCATCAAGCTATGGAGGTCGTCTTTCATCAAGCTATGGAGGTCATCCTTCATCAAGCTATGGAGGTCGTCTTTCATCAAGTTATGGAGGTCGTCTTTCATCAAGCTATGGAGGTCATCTTTCATCAAGTTATGGAGGTCGTCTTTCATCAAGTTATGGAGGTCGTCTTTCATCAAGTTATGGAGGTCATCTTTCATCCAGTTATGGAGGTCGTCTTTCATCAAGTTATGGAAGACAGCTATGGTTTTATTTCTACAGGTTCAAGTGTAGCCCTTCACAATTAATTTTAGCTAACCCTATTACAAAATTACTTTGTGTTACTTCAACTCTATTTTAAGGTAGTGGTAGTATTTTGTCTTCTCTACCACTTGGTTTAATTACATCAATCCACTTTTTTTCTGATTCTCACCACTGTGACTGTAGACGTCATTACCGTAGACACTTCACCAACCTGGCTCAGTTTCATGAATAACATACACACCTTCTTTACTGATGACTCTTTACCAACCCAGCTCATCTCTGTAATCATTGTGCTCAACCATGAATTATTCATGAATACACATTATCGTCGTCAGTCGTCATTACTGACAGACTATTCACAATCACCTCACCATTACATGTGTTATTATATCCCATAATATGACACATTGCTGGAGTAGCAATATTTCGTACCTGTAAGAAAGCTTCCACTAAACTGCTCTCTTTGAACAGCCTTGCACACAAGGCCTGCAGAAACTGAATTTGTAGAAGATGCATTGGACTTGAAGGATCCAATCCTACTTCCTTCACTTGACACTTCAAACATAACATACAGTACTACATCAGAACACATAGTACAAAGTGGCGTGCTACAGCAGAAGATACGGAGACAAGCTGGCACAGCTTACATAGATTTGTCAACAATATCGGGAATGAATTAATTCATAGAGATTTCACTAATGTAAATTAACAGATGAATAAAAAATGTAGCAAGTTTTTCATGCAAAGTTACTATTTTTATTGAAGTACAAGCATATTTCTAAACAGAACCCTAAATTCAAAGTTTATTTCCTAGGCACATTGAAGAGAAATAGTGGCATTCTTTCGCGTCTCTTGCCTAGTTCAGAGTTGCCAACTTTTCAAAGCGTAGTTCAGGACACTAAGCCACACCCAAAATCACATCAACTACAAAGAAGCAATATAGGATAGTTTAAAAGTATATCGTTTTCTGCCTAAACTGAACTGCATGACAATAGTGGGAAAAACCAATTATAATAATGTAATATAACGAACCGGCAACAATAGGTAGTGGTTACCGACAACTAATTGAAAATGTGCAGTAACTGTACTTCTAATTAAATCTATATATATCATGAAAATATAAAAGAACTTTTAGAGTCAAATAAACATTCCAATTTGAACCGGAAGCAATCGCGAGTTTGGATTAGCTAAGTAACATCTTGTCATAATGAGCAGATATAAAGTTCATCTATTTCAGGAACAAACAGTAGAAAGAGACAGTTCCGTTGCAGGACAATATATCTGGGACTGTCCTGGAGCTTCCAAGGACACCTCAGGACAGTTAGCAGCTATGCTAGTTCATTATCACTACATCTTACTACATCCTACTACTATTAGAAACACTACATCTTACTACATCCTACTATTATTAGAAACACTACATCTTACTACATCCTACTATTATTAGAAACACTACGTCATACTACATCCTACTATTATTAGAAACACTAAGTCTTACTACATCCTACTATTATTAGAAACACTACATCTTACTACATCCTACTATTATTAGAAACACTACATCTTACTACATCCTACTATTATTAGAAACACTACATCTTACTACATCCTACTATTATTAGAAACACTACATCTTACTACATCCTACTATTATTGGTGAGCGAGTGAGACACTTACAGGGGTAACACAATCGAAAATCGGGGATGTTTGTTTATTTATTTATTTGTATATATGTATGGACGCATTTTTGTACTTTGACCCTCGCGTTTTTGTGTTAGTTCGGTTGTCGACCCCGTCCCAAACTTCACTAAACAGAATCCTCTGTTTATCGATCAGTACCCGTATCACCCTAGAAATTGAATTGTTTACCTTTTTTAATTATTTACTGGTGCAGTTAAAACGTGAAAACTTAAGGGACTTCCATTTCTATTCGAGTTATAGTGGCGGTGGTAAGTCAATGCGCTCTTTGTCATGGTTATAAGCCGTGCGCAACAGTATTTACTTGAAAATACATTGTCCACTAGACTACCGCGAAGGTAAGTCTGGGTAGGTGCATGTCCAGTTGTGTCAAAGCATTGTGTGTTACAACCACTACTTAGCTAAAGAATATCACAAAGAAAACTTTTAAATAACGTGTATTGTTTTGTTGTTGTTTTTTCCCTTCAATTCAAGCAGTTGGAGAGAGTTGTTACTATGGCACTGAAATCCCTTTACCTTGTATGCAAAATTAAAAAACTGGACCTTATTTTCAGTAGCTTCAGTGTTAGAAGTCAAAATATAAAAATAGTATAGTCTTTAGGCTCGCTCGCCATTTGTGCTCAAGCACATCACTAGTTAGAAACACTACATCTTACTACATCCTACCATTATTAGAAACACTACATCTTACTACATCCTACTATTATTGGAAATATTTCCTTATTATTAGAAATATTACCTTATTATTAGAAATATCACACCCTACAATATAATAATTAGGCACTGCTGAGAGGGAACTGCTGTGTTTAGGGTCCTAAAGGCCCTAGGCTGTAGTGTCCCATGCTACAGTGAAAACATGATTCAAACTACATACTTTCAACTACAAATGTCTCCTCAATCCCAACCTCTCTTTAAACAACCCTTTACCAGAATAGGTTGTCTGATGCCAACATGATGAAGGAGTGGGCGGCCAAGCTGATGTAGAAGGTAAGTAAAGAAAGACAAGACCACAGCGTGCATACCCACAGGATACTATACACAAAATATATATTGTTCCCATAGTTACATGACAGCAATGTTGTTTCCATAGCTACATCAGATATAGTACCCTTAGTTACGATGTATCCATAGCAACATGACACACAAACATATCAGATGGCAGAGTTTTTATCAACAGAACTACAAAAGATGACCTTTGTACCCCACTTGATTACTTACATCATTTTTTCCAGCAGTATTAAGTACATCCAGTAATTTATGACGAAGTAAAAATTCCATACAACTTCCCTAAACAACAGACACAGTTTAAATTCATACTAATGAGTAGGAGTTACTAATTAGTGATGAACTAGTGAGTAGGTAGAGAGAGGTTTATGACACATAGTGTATCTGACACATCCACCATAGTTGCTAGGTCCATCTGACAAACCCACCATAGTTGCTAGGTCCATCTGACAAACCCACCATAGTTGCTAGGTCCATCTGACAAACCCACCATAGTTGCTAGGTCCATCTGACAAACCCACCATAGTTGCTAGGTCAATCTGTCAGGAACCTATGCTAATGTTGTTGCTAACTAATTTTGTTTACAGGAAGTACTGTTACTATACCAACCAAAGTTCCCAGGTCTTTAGGGTCTAATTGCTGCTCCTCATCACACAACATTTGTAACATTTCATTGAGTTCCTCTTTAATAATTGAAGACCCTGAACAACAACAACAATAGCAACAACAACAACAATAGCATCAACAACAACAATAGCATCAACAACAATAGCAACAACAACAATAACAACAACAACAACAATAGCAACAACAACAATAGCAACAACAACAATAACAACAACAATAGCAACAACAACAATAGCAACAACAACAATAGCAACAACAACAATAGCAACAACAACAATAGCAACAACAACAATAGCAACAACAACAATAGCAACAACAACAATAGCAACAACAACAATAGCAACAACAACAATAGCAACAACAACAACAATAGCAACAACAACAGCATCAACAACAATAACAACAACAATAGCAGCAACAACAACAATAGCAACAACAATAGCAACAACAACAACAACAACAATAGCATCAACAACAATAGCAACAACAACAACAATAGCAACAACAACAAGAACAACAACAACAACAATAGCAACAACAACAACAGCATCAACAACAATAACAACAACAATAGCAACAACAACAATAACAACAATAGCATCAACAATAGCAACAACAACAATAGCAACAACAACAATAGCAACAACAACAATAGCAACAACAACAACAATAGCAACAACAACAATAGCAACAACAACAATAGCAACAACAACAATAGCAACAACAACAATAGCAACAACAACAACAATAGCAACAACAACAACAGCAACAACAACAACAACAACAATAGCAACAACAACAATAGCAACAACAACAATAGCAACAACAACAATAGCAACAACAACAATAGCAACAACAACAACAGCAACAACAACAACAGCAACAACAACAACAGCAACAACAACAACAGCAACAACAACAATAGCAACAACAACAACAATAGCAACAACAACAACAGCATCAACAACAATAACAACAACAATAGCAGCAACAACAACAACAATAGCAACAACAATAGCAACAACAACAACAATAGCAACAACAACAACAACAGCATCAACAACAATAACAACAATAGCATCAACAATAGCAACAACAACAACAATAGCAACAACAACAACAATAGCATCAACAACAATAGCAACAACAACAACAACAATAGCAACAACAACAAGAACAACATCAATAACACACAAACATTAATTTACTCAGCATGATAAAACTGTATTTCTAGAACACATACACGGGTTTCATACGGAGGTAGGGGCGCCCTGGATCCCCCTCCCCTCAGAAGTTCATGAAATAAATTAATAATATTTACTACTTCATGGTATTCTGTGGTTATGATTTATAATGGTATTCTGTGATTTTGTTGTTTGTATATATCTAATATTTGGTGAAGGTTCACTTCAGTTAATTTGAGGTCCTTCAATTGCATTTACGCATTAGTCTTCCAAGATTGATGTCACTAATTCTAGACCTGAGACGATTTTTAATCAAATGGGTGTGGTTTCAGCAAAAGTGGGTGTGATCAAACAACCGTGTGTCCCCCCCCCCCCCCCCCAGAAAAAATCCTGTACGAAACCCTGACATACCCAAACAATCCTGACCATCGGCATTAGATCTTTAGTATCTGCTTCTGACTACTAACATATTATTTTGCACATTTCCTTATTCTCTATTGCTGCACTCTAACACAGAACCTAACCTACTAGGTGTAAAGCTCTTCTTTTAATCCCTCAACTCGTTTCTCACTTAGTCCAATATTCAATACTAGCAAGTACCCCACCACATAGTGGCGCTTGACAAATGATATGTTTAGGTACATGACCTGTGAAATTACTTACGATAATTCACGTTGTTATTTCAAAAGCTATGTAGTAATTTCTCCAGTAGAACTGAGGCATTGATTACATATTACAAATTAAATTGGATATAACAGTTACCATTATAATATCAATAAATGTAATTTCATTTCAAATATCACTTGCAAAGTAAGAATGCAGTAGCACAAGTTATCTTGCTCAGTTATCATTCTCTACCATTGGATAGGTTTCCCTCCCCTACTCTTTTTTCCCCCGAGCTATCTGAGCTTTTCTTATCTCTCCCATCTTCACTCTACTTCTTGAGTCATGGAAGCCCCTTTTCCTGTCTATCTCTCCTGCTCCTGAATTTCTGTCCTACTTTGAGAAACTTTTGTCTTCTATTTCGTACTTTAGCCTTTCTTTTGAACCCTAACCCCCGCCTGCTCTTAGTTGTAATTAATTGCTTACCTTTTTGTCCTCTCTCTCTTCCCTTCCATTTTAAACCTACACCCTTTACCTCGCCGATTCCATCCGCTTTTCAGTTACAATTAATCGCCTTTTATCTTCTCTTCTGTACTTTCACCCTCCTTTTTGAAACCTATGCCACCTTCCATCATCTATTGCACCCACTTTTTAGAAGTAACCAGCACGTTCTACTGCATGTGACGATATATTTTACCTACCACAAGGTGTCAATGCTTTACTGAACCGTACGCTCATGAATTATTCATGAATACACACACTGTCGTCGGTCGTCATCGTTATTGACACACAAGCGTATTATTATATAGATTCCTCTATTCACCATTATCCTAGACCCTGTACCCACTCAATATGAGATATCCTAGACCCTGTACCCACTCAATATGAGATATCCTAGACCCTGTACTCACACAATGTGAGATATCCTAGACCCTGTACCCACTCAATGTGAGATATCCTAGACCCTGTACCCACTCAATGTGAGATATCCTAGACCCTGTACTCACACAATGTGAGATATCCTAGACCCTGTACCCACTCAATGTGAGATATCCTAGACCCTGTACCACTCAATATGAGATACCCTGTACCCACTCAATGTGAGATATCCTAGACCCTGTACTCACTCAATGTGAGATATCCTAGACCCTGTACCACTCAATATGAGATATCCTAGACCCTGTACTCACTCAATGTGAGATATCCTAGACCCTGTACTCACTCAATGTGAGATACCCTAGACCCTGTACCCACTCAATGTGAGATATCCTAGACCCTGTACCCACTCAATGTGAGATATCCTAGACCCTGTACTCACACAATGTGAGATATCCTAGACCCTGTACCTACCCACTCAATGTGAGATATCCTAGACCCTGTACTCACTCAATGTGAGATACCCTAGACCCTGTACCCACTCAATGTGAGATATCCTAGACCCTGTACCCACTCAATGTGAGATATCCTAGACCCTGTACTCACACAATGTGAGATATCCTAGACCCTGTACCTACCCACTCAATGTGAGATATCCTAGACCCTGTACTCACTCAATGTGAGATACCCTAGACCCTGTACCCACTCAATGTGAGATATCCTAGACCCTGTACCCACTCAATGTGAGATATCCTAGACCCTGTACTCACTCAATGTGAGATATCCTAGACCCTGTACCCACTCAATGTGAGATATCCTAGACCCTGTACTCACACAATGTGAGATATCCTAGACCCTGTACCCACTCAATGTGAGATATCCTAGACCCTGTACCCACTCAATGTAAGATATCCTAGACCCTGTACCCACTCAGTATGAGATATTTTAGATCACAACTACACTACCAGTAGGGTTGTGTGCTGGGTTGGGTACAGTAGTCTAGCAGGCATGGTGTATAGTACTAGTAGGGTTGCGTGCTGGGTTGGGTACAGTAGTCTAGCAGGCATGGTGTATAGTACTAGTAGGGTTGTGTGCTGGGTTGGGTACAGTAGTCTAGCAGGCATGGTGTATAGTACTAGTAGGGTTGCGTGCTGGGTTGGGTACAGTAGTCTAGCAGGCATGGTGTATAGTACTAGTAGGGTTGTGTGCTGGGTTGGGTACAGTAGTCTAGGCAGGAAAGTGTATGTATAGTAGGGTTGCGTGCTGGGTTGGGTACAGTGTTCTAGCAGGCATGGTGTATGTATAGGATGTTTTGTTGTGCTGGTTGGGTACAGTAGTCTAGGCAGGCATGGTGTATAGTATAGTAGGGTTGCGGGATGGGTTGGTACATTAGTCTTAGCAGGCAGGGTTTATGTACTAGTAGGGTTGTGTGCTGGGTGGGTTACAGTAGTATAGTAGGCATGGTGATAGGCTATAGGGTTTGCGGCTGGGTGGGTACAGTAGTCAGCAGGAATGGTGTATAGCACTACGTGGGTTGCGTTTGCGGGGTTGGGTACAGTTAGTCTAGCAGGCATGTGTATAGTACTAGTAGGGTTGCGTGCTGGCGTTGGGTACAGTAGTTAGCAGGCATGGTGTGTACGTTATAGTAGGGGTGTGTGTGGGTTGGGTACGTTAGTCTAGAGGCATGGTGTTGGTAGTACTAGTAGGGTTGTGTGCTGGTTGGGTACGTAGTATAGCAGCATGGTGTTGTTATAGTACTCGTAGGGTTGCATGCTGGGTTGGGGACAGCAATAGTCTTAGCAGGCATGGGGAATACTAGTAGGGTTGTGTGCTGGGTTGGGTACAGTAGTCTAGCAGGCATGGTGTATAGTACTAGTAGGGTTGTGTGCTGGGTTGGGTACAGTAGTCTAGCAGGCATGGTGTATAGTACTAGTAGGGTTGCATGCTGGGTTGGGTACAGTAGTCTAGCAGGCATGGTGTATAGTACTAGTAGGGTTGCATGCTGGGTTGGGTACAGTAGTCTAGCAGGCATGGTGTATAGTACTAGTAGGGTTGCGTGCTGGGTTGGGTACAGTAGTCTAGCAGGCATGGTGTATAGTACTAGTAGGGTTGTGTGCTGGGTTGGGTACAGTAGTCTAGCAGGCATGGTGTGTAGTACTAGTAGGGTTGCGTGCTGGGTTGGGTACAGTAGTCTAGCAGGCATGGTGTATAGTACTAGTAGGGTTGTGTGCTGGGTTGGGTACAGTAGTCTAGCAGGCATTGTGTATAGTACTAGTAGGGTTGTGTGCTGGGTTGGGTACAGTAGTCTAGCAGGCATGGTGTGTAGTACTAGTAGGGTTGTGTGCTGGGTTGGGTACAGTAGTCTAGCAGGCATGGTGTGTAGTACTAGTAGGTGTAGTGCTAATATAAATCTAGTGAGAAATACGTGCTAGTATGGAGAAGATTAAAGTTGAGTGTAAGCTAGATTACTTGGCAGTGGCATAGGAAGTGGGAGGGCTCCGGGGGCTGGAGCCTCCCATAATATTTGGGCACAATCCTATGGGATGAATTCTCACATGAACACTTTTAAACCACAAACCCTATATCGAAACATTTTCCTACATCACTGCTAGCCTAGTCTATGATACATTCATTCATGTAGCTAAGAGACTTCAGACTACAGTAAAAGTTGTATGCAAGCTGCACCAGATATACACAATCTTTTGACACACACACACACACACACACACACACACACACACACATACTCACATACACAACAAAATAAAAACAAAAAAAACAACAACCTGGTGTGGCCCAAAAAACTACTTGATATATTCCTTGATGTGCCACAGAATATCACTAAATATTGATAATGAATATACCCTCACTTTCAGCAGCAATCACTATACCCTCACTTTCAGCAGCAATCACTATACCCTCACTTTCAGCAGCAATCACTATACCCTCACTTTCAGCAGCAATCACTATACCCTCACTTTCAGCAGCAATCACTATACCCTCACTTTCAGCAGCAATCACTATACCCTCACTTTCAGCAGCAATCACTATACCCTCACTTTCAGCAGCAATCACTATATACCCTCACATTCAGCAGCAATCACTACATACCCTCACTCTATCACTACATACCCTCACTTTCAATCACTACATACCCTCACATTCAGCAGCAATCACTACATACCCTCACTCTATCACTACATACCCTCACTTTCAATCACTACATACCCTCACATTCAGCAGCAATCACTACATACCCTCACTCTATCACTACATACCCTCACTTTCAATCACTACATACCCTCACATTCAGCAGCAATCACTACATACCCTCACTCTATCACTACATACCCTCACTTTCAATCACTACATACCCTCACATTCAGCAGCAATCACTACATACCCTCACTCTATCACTACATACCCTCACTTTCAATCACTACATACCCTCACATTCAGCAGCAATCACTACATACCCTCACTCTATCACTACATACCCTCACTTTCAATCACTACATACCCTCACATTCAGCAGCAATCACTACATACCCTCACTCTATCACTACATACCCTCACTTTCAATCACTACATACCCTCACATTCAGCAGCAATCACTACATACCCTCACTCTATCACTACATACCCTCACTTTCAATCACTACATACCCTCACATTCAGCAGCAATCACTACATACCCTCACTCTATCACTACATACCCTCACTTTCAATCACTACATACCCTCACATTCAGCAGCAATCACTACATACCCTCACTCTATCACTACATACCCTCACTTTCAATCACTACATACCCTCACATTCAATCACTACATACCCTCACTCTATCACTACATACCCTCACTCTATCACTACATACCCTCACTCTATCACTACATACCCTCACTCTATCACTACATACCCTCACTCTATCACTACATACCCTCACTCTATCACTACATACCCTCACTTTCAATCACTACATACCCTCACTTTCAATCACTACATACCCTCACATTCAGCAGCAATCACTACATACCCTCACTCTATCACTACATACCCTCACTTTCAATCACTACATACCCTCACTTTCAATCACTATATACCCTCACTTGCAGCAGCAATCACTACATACCCTCACTCCATCACTACATACCCTCACTTTCAATCACTATATACCCTCACTTGCAGCAGTAATCACTAAATATGAACATACCCTCACTTCCAGCAGCAATAACTTCAGAGATCTTGAGCCAATGGGACTTAAAAACATCTTTATCTTCAACAACCCCATCTGAGAGCTTAGGGAGACAGAGGGAATAGTTTATTTAGAGGCAACAACTTTCCTTACCACTTGTTCCGCCGCTTGATGAATAAACGCTGTTATTCTGCTAAACATATCCATCTACACTACTTTTGTTAGCGCCATTGGCAGGGCATGCTAGCTTGTAAATAAATGACGTCAATTGAGGTACGAATCGTTGGTTACTTAATAGATCGGAGATTCTACATAGGAATCGGGTTCGCTCGCTAGCGGCTTCGTCTCCCAGCGGTTTCAATCTTTTGTTATTTGTAATCAACAGAATTATACATACTAAGGGAAACTATTAAACCCGTAAATCCAGGAACTACTGGGCACGACCTTAGGAAATGTTTAGATTTAGCTATGAAGTTGTGCTGGAGCATTTGTTGCTTGCTCAATAATAATTAGCTATACCAAACATGTAATGTTGCTAGCTAGCTCTATGCATCTTCAGAGCACAGAGCCAGAATCTGCTGCGACATTGCTAGCTAATTCTATGCATCTTCAGAGCACAGAGCCAGAATCTGCTGCTTGAGGATTGTGACCATGAAAAACAATTCCTCTGAATTTGGGAAGGAGGGGGGCACCATTATATAATAATAATAATAATAATAATAATAATAATAATAATTAATAATGATGATTTCAACACTTGTAAGGAATAAAATTAAGATGATATAAAAAGGTGAGGCAAACTTAAGTGTTGATGGCACTAAACTGGACTGGCCAGCTAACTTAAAACATTATAAACAACTAGCTAAATGAATTATGAAATTTCAGAACGAGTTTGATTGTGTGAAAGTTGGAGCACTTTCTACATGGGCATAGATAATGAAACATACAAGTGTTATTTGAGTCAAAATGAAGGAAGAAATGCGACTAAAATACTTTTGTTTTTGCTGTCCGCAAGATGTTGATGGAAGGCAATTCATTCCATAGTCTTGGAATTCTGTTAAAGTAGAATTGTTGCTGTTGACATGTTTTGCATCGAATATTAATCGTTGCTTGTAAACAGGATGTGGGTATGAAGCACCACACTGTGCCAATGCTTTAATATAAGATAGATGTGGGTATGAAGCACCACACTGTGCCAATGCTTTAATATAAGATAGTATCTACGGCAGCTTATTCTAAAGTTATAAGCTTAGTATAAGTTGACTTTCTTATAAGCTAGCTTATTCAAAAAATGATGAAATACTAGAGTAAAGCCAAGGGGATTCTTATTTCTAGACTTGAGTTATACGAGAGCATAGGACCCCACCCCCACCCCATGCCAGTACATAAGTAGTCTATATTTAGAACAATTCTGCCATTATCCAGGAAAAGTTTATTACATCTTTGGTGATCACAACCCATTGCAGTAGTCTTAGAATAATGGAATGGCTAAGTAGAAAGCAGAAGTAGTCCTAGAATAATGGAATGGCTAAGTAGAAAGCAGAAGTAGTCCTAGAATAATCGAATGGCTAAGTAGAAAGCAGAAGTAGTCCTAGAATAATCGAATGGCTAAGCAGAAAGCAGAAGTAGTTCTAGAATAATCGAATGGCTAAGTAGAAAGCAGAAGTAGTCCTAGAATAATCGAATGGCTAAGTAGAAAGCAGAAGTAGTCCTAGAATAATGGAATGGCTAAGCAGAAAGCAGAAGTAGTCCTAGAATAATCGAATGGCTAAGTAGAAAGCAGAAGAAGTCCTAGAATAATGGAATGGCTAAGTAGAAAGCAGAAGTAGTCCTAGAATAATCGAATGGCTAAGTAGAAAGCAGAAGTAGTCCTAGAATAATCGAATGGCTAAGCAGAAAGCAGAAGTAGTTCTAGAATAATCGAATGGCTAAGTAGAAAGCAGAAGTAGTCCTAGAATAATCGAATGGCTAAGTAGAAAGCAGAAGTAGTCCTAGAATAATGGAATGGCTAAGCAGAAAGCAGAAGTAGTTCTAGAATAATCGAATGGCTAAGCAGAAAGCAGAAGTAGTCCTAGAATAATGGAATGGCTAAGCAGAAAGCAGAAGTAGTCCTAGAATAATGGAATGGCTAAGTAGAAAGCAGAAGTAGTCCTAGAATAATGAATGGCTAAGTAGAAAGCAGAAGTAGTCCTAGAATAATCGAATGGCTAAGCAGAAAGCAGAAGTAGTCTAGAATAATCGAATGGCTAAGAGAAAGCAGAAGTAGTCCTAGAATAATCGAATGGCTAAGTAGAAAGCAGAAGTAGTCCTAGAAAATGAATGGCTAAGCAGAAAGCAGAATAGTCCTAGAATAATCGAAGGCTAAGTAGAAAGCAGAAGAAGTCCTAAGCTAAGTAGAAGCAGAAGTAGTCCTAGAATAATCGAATGGCTAAGTAGAAAGCAGAAGTAGTCCTAGAATAATCGAATGGCTAAGCAGAAAGCAGAAGTAGTCCTAAGTAGAAAGCAGAAGTAGTCCTAGAATAATCGAATGGCTAAGTAGAAAGCAGAAGTAGTCCTAGAATAATGGAATGGCTAAGCAGAAAGCAGAAGTAGTTCTAGAATAATCGAATGGCTAAGCAGAAAGCAGAAGTCCTAGAATAATGGAATGGCTAAGCAGAAAGCAGAAGTAGTCCTAGAATAATGGAATGGCTAAGTAGAAAGCAGAAGTAGTCCTAGAATAATGGAATGGAAGCAGAAAGCAGAATAAGTCCGCGAATAATGGAATGGCTAGTAGAAAGCAGAAGAAGTCCTAGAATAATCGAATGGCTAAGCAGAAAGCAAAGAAGAATAATGTGCTAAGAAAAAAAAAAAAAAAAAGAAAGCAGAAGTAGAATAATGGAATGGCTAAGCAGAAAGCAGAAGTAGTCCTAGAATAATCGAATGGCTAAGCAGAAAGCAGAAGTAGTCTAGAATAATCGAATGGCTAAGTAGAAAGCAGAAGTAGTCCTAGAATAATGGAATGGCTAAGTAGAAAGCAGAAGTAGTCCTAGAATAATGGAATGGCTAAGTAGAAAGCAGAAGAGTCCTAGATAATGGAAAGCAGAAAGCAGAAGTAGTCCTAGATAATGGAAGGCTAGTAGAAGCAGAAGAAGCCTAGAATAATGGAATGGCTAAGCAGAAAGCAGAAGTAGTCCCTAGAATAAATGGAATGGCTAAGTAGAAGCAGAAGAAGTCCTAGAATAATGGAATGGCTAAGCAGAAAGCAGAAGAAGTCCTAGAATAATGGAATGGCTAAGTAGAAAGCAGAAGAAGTCCTAGAATAATCGAATGGCTAAGCAGAAAGCAGAAGTAGTTCTAGAATAATCGAATGGCTAAGCAGAAAGCAGAAGTAGTCCTAGAATAATGGAATGGCTGAGTAGAAAGCAGAAGAAGTCCTAGAATAATCGAATGGCTAAGCAGAAAGCAGAAGTAGTCCTAGAATAATCGAATGGCTAAGCAGAAAGCAGAAGTAGTCCTAGAATAATGGAATGGCTAAGCAGAAAGCAGAAGTAGTCCTAGAATAATGGAATGGCTAAGTAGAAAGCAGAAGTAGTCCTAGAATAATGGAATGGCTAAGTAGAAAGCAGAAGTAGTTCTAGAATAATCGAATGGCTAAGTAGAAAGCAGAAGTAGTCCTAGAATAATCGAATGGCTAAGTAGAAAGCAGAAGTAGTCCTAGAATAATCGAATGGCTAAGCAGAAAGCAGAAGTAGTTCTAGAATAATCGAATGGCTAAGTAGAAAGCAGAAGTAGTCCTAGAATAATCGAATGGCTAAGTAGAAAGCAGAAGTAGTCCTAGAATAATGGAATGGCTAAGCAGAAAGCAGAAGTAGTTCTAGAATAATCGAATGGCTAAGCAGAAAGCAGAAGTAGTCCTAGAATAATGGAATGGCTAAGCAGAAAGCAGAAGTAGTCCTAGAATAATGGAATGGCTAAGTAGAAAGCAGAAGTAGTCCTAGAATAATGGAATGGCTAAGCAGAAAGCAGAAGTAGTCCTAGAATAATCGAATGGCTAAGTAGAAAGCAGAAGAAGTCCTAGAATAATGGAATGGCTAAGCAGAAAGCAGAAGTAGTTCTAGAATAATCGAATGGCTAAGCAGAAAGCAGAAGTAGTCCTAGAATAATCGAATGGCTAAGCAGAAAGCAGAAGTAGTCCTAATACGAAAAATTCCTGTGTGACTAGGTATACTCATTTTCTCAGTTTTTATTCGAATGCACTAGTCTTATTAAAATAAAACAAATAGACGTTTCGACCACTCTACAGTGGCCATCATCAGTGTAATGGTAATATTTGATACAAAAAAGAATGACCTTAGGATGTAAATGCTGTGTGACTTTAATAACATGTTTATTTTTGACTTGTCCCTAGGGCTTAGGTGATAAGGGCATTGTACACTTCAGGCAGTGGTCCATTTTCCCTGTTGATTGTGTTGCTGGTCTTTTTAATATACCAAGATTCAAGCAAACACCTCTGGGTCCAGTTCTGCTGACAGTCTATAACTTTCACATTGCTCCAATCAATCTGATGGTTCCTTCTTATTGCATGCTCTGCCACAGCTGAAGTGTTGTATATGGCATCAAAGGAAGTCAAGGCTCTTTGGTGCTCCTTCACTCTGTGCTGCAGTGTGCGTCCTGTCTGGCCAATATATACCTCTTTGCAGGTACCACAAGTGATTTTGTAGACAACGCCATTCCTTTGATTTATCTGGATGGGAGTTTTCGGATGTACAAGTAGTTGCCTGAGAGTTTTGTGAGGTCTGAAGCAGGTTCTTATATTAAGAGGAGTCAATATCCTTCTGATACTCTCAGATACATTTCTTATATATGGGAGTACTACGGTTGCAACTGGTTGTCTGTCCTCCTTAATGCTATTCCTTGCACTATTTGTGCTCATCTTTTTAGATATTCTTTCTATCATCTTTAGTGGATAGCCATTTTGTCTCAAAGCTTGAGTGACATGTTCTTCTTCTTTGACTCTATCTAGATGGAAACTGCAGATCTTTTTTGCCCTATGGAAGAGTGTAGTAGCCACAGCTCTCTTGTGTTCCATGGGGTGATGAGAATCAAAGGACAAATACTTGTCTGTCTGTGTTGGCTTTCTGTAGACAGTGGTGCTGAGACTACCATCTTCATGGTGGTGAATCGTAGTGTCCAGGAAGGATAATTGTTTGTTTGATTCCAGTTCCATTGTGAACTTTATGGATGGCTCTATGGAATCTATATGTTGTTTGAAGTCATCAATGTTATTCCTCTCAAGTGCTGCACAGATATCGTCAACATACCTCTTCCAAAATAATGGGGGAGAGTGATAGGTTCTTAGTGCTCTTTCCTCTACATCTTCCATTACTAGATCTGCCACTACTACGGAAACTGGTGACCCCATCGCAGTTCCAAATGTCTGCTGGTAAAACTCATTGTCATATGCCAGATATGCTGCATTAAGACATAGAAGGTGTGGGCCCCCAAAGGGCATGCAAGCCCACATTTGAAGGAGACAGAAGACATGAGAAGGAGAGAGAGACCAGGGAAGGAGAGGGAAGAAGATAAAGAGAGAGAACATGCATAGAAGAGATTCATTTTTGTAACTATTCAATGTTGTAGATGTTTGTGTGTGCGGATTGTTTACAGGTGTTTTGAGACTAACTTGTGTGTCACCTTATATGGTCATGTTGTGGAAGAACCATGTTGTATATGTGTTAATCGTTTGTGGAATCCTTGTGTAAGGGGTTGAATGGTCATGTGGTGTTGTTTGTGCTGTATCATCCTTGTTTTGTGGGTGGAACTCTGGACTGTGTATAAAACTCACCCACCATCATTTTTGTAGTCAGTCTATTTCATATCAAGTTCTAGTTAAGACTAAGTTCTTGTTCGCTGTGGCGATAGAGTAGATTCTGGTGGCAGCGATACTATAAGCTGCCTACCTACTGTGAGGTTACCTGAAGTTCTGAGGAGCCAAGGGCCCACAAACTGGTGGCAGCGGTGGGATCCGTTTGCGAAGACATTCACTGCGGCCCAAGAACCAACCAACGGGAGACGTCCCAAACTTACCGGGAAGAAGACATTCTACCCAACCCGCTGAGGACACTCGCGGAAACCCCAAGTCGACTTGCTTCGGCAGACGAGACACGTCAAGCAACCTTGCTACGGCAGAGGGAGCCCTTGCATCAATCGTGCTGCGGCAGAGACGTGCATATCTACCTTGACTGCGGTCATCACCGTGTGCTTGCTTCGGCAGTGGACACAGATCTTAGGATCAACCCCGAGGACACTCGACACCCATCAGAGACTTGTATCCACTCTATTGTGTTGTTTCGTGAACGATTTTATTGTCCGTAAATTTTTTTCTTGTATTCCGTTAAAACCCATTTTATTTCTAATTCAGTCTCTGATCGTATCATTTTATTTTTTTGTGTGTGTGTGTTGGTAGGTCTCTGGCAGGAGCACACGTGCGCCTGGTTCCATGCCAGAGCTCGGACAAGCGGGGGCTAAGAAGAAGACCACCACCCGGGGGTTGCCTGCTGTGACTTCCGGTGACGTAGCCTACCGCCCCTCTCGTAAGCCGACTGCCTCTGGGCGGTCCCCATATCCAACGCGCCCTGCTGAGGAGGTGCAATACACCGAGGTGTTATCAGAGGAAGAAGGTGAGGGGAAGGATTTGGTAGAAGAGGAAGTAGAGAAGGTGAGAGAGGAAGTGGTTGTTAGTAAAAAGAAGATGGCAAAGAGGAGCGAGGAGAGTGAGGTAGCGGCATTGCTAACGTATATGATGGAGCGGGATAGGCAGTGGAAAGAGGATGAGGCTACCAGAAGAAGAGAAGAGGGGGAGGAGAGACGGAGGGAAAGAGAAGAGGAAGCTAATAGGAGAAGAGAAGAGGAGGAAATCAGAAGGAGGGATAAAGAGGAAGAAGCAGTCAGGAGAAAGGATGAAGAGGCTTATCGGCGGAGTACTGAGGAAGAGCGGAGAAGGGTTAGACGAGAGGAGGAGGATAAGATTCATGAAAAGAGGGAGTTGTTGCAGGAAAAGCTGAAGGGGTTAGGCATATATAAGGATGGGAATGAGTTGGGAGCATATCTGGATAAATTTGAAAGAATTATGAGGGAGAGTAAGATAGATGAGAAGGATTGGGCAGAGAGACTATACCCCAAACTGCCTGAGAGACTTTGTGTCAGGGTAGCTCAGGTGAGGGACGATGGGGCTGAGTATTGTGAAGTCAAGAAAATATTGTTAAAAGCAGCTGGTGAAACTTCCATTACGTATGGGAACCAGTTGTTCGAAGCTACGAGTGAGACTTTCAAGAGCATGACAGCTGGAGGAATAGCTGAATGGATGCAGAGGACTGTGAAGGGTACATGTCAGGGTTGTGAGAGTTTGGAGGAAGGTATGTTAGCAGTAGCATTGGCGTTAGCTAGGAGGGTGTTACCTCAAAGTGGGAAGATGTTTATTGAGAATAGGACGATTAAGAATTGGGGGGATTATAGAGAAGCACTTGAAGACTGGATGTCTGGGAGACAGAAGGGGAATTATTTTAAACCGTTGGGTAGTAGTTATGTTGAAAGTGGAAGGAGTTATAGGGGCAGAGAAAGTAGTTATGGGCGTGACAGTGGTTTTAGTAGAGATGGGGGGTATGACAGGGAGAAGTCTGGAGGTGAGAGAATCAGTAGTTATGTTACTTGTTTCAATTGTGGGGAAAGAGGACATAGGTCCACAGAGTGTAAGAAAGGGAGTGGTAGTAGGCCAGGTGGGAGTGGTTATTACCCTAGGCCAGTTACGTGCTTCAACTGTGGGAAGGTTGGGCACCGCAGTACAGAGTGTACTATGAAGAAGGGGGTGGTTCCGGTGAAGAAAGAAGCCACACCTCACAAGATGTCCGTATTGTTAACTGAGGATAAATCGGGGAAGTCAGGAAATGTTGTTATTGGGGTTATGAACGGGGTAAGAACTGAGATACTGATTGATTCAGGGGCGGAGCTTGGGTCCGTGCCTAGGGCATTAGTGCCAGAGAAGGTTGAGTTGTGTGGGGATGTGGTTGTGAAGGGTTTTACAGGTAATGAGAAGTGTTGTAAGAGTTTTATGGCTAAGTTCGAAGTAGGTGGGTATGTTAAGACTGTGAGAGCTATCATTGACGAGAGTGGTCAGCCAGGTGTGTCATGCATTGTTCCCTTTACTGTGTCAAACAGGGAGGAAGTTGAGGCCTATATGAAGGCCATTCAAGAGTATGTGCCTCTAGATAAGGCAGAGATCAGTGTGCTAACAAGGAGCATGACTAAGGAGGAAGCTAAGTTAGATGAGAATGAGAGTGATGTAGTTGAGAAAGATTTGTGGAGTGTGGTGAATCCAGAGAGTGATTGTGTTAGTGGTGAGAAGAAGGGTCCGACATCAATGAGTCGAGCTGAACCTGAGAAAGTGAAAGTAAAGGAGGAAAAGAGTAAGTCAGGGAAGGGCCACAGGGTGGAAAAGGCGGAGGTGTTACCGAAGCCAGACCTACCCCAGGCTACAGTTAGTGTTGAGAGTGAGGAAGTGAGAGAGAGTGATAGTTCAGGGGAGGGGACTCCAACCCCCCTTGATGAGTTAGCACCTGTGAGTGGGGAAGAGGCTAAGCTGTGTGGGCTAGCAGAGCAGATTGGCCCTGTGAGGGAGGGGTCAGATGGTGATAGTTTTAGGAAGGAAGTGATGAGTGATGTTAGTTTGAAAGAGTGGCGTGAGTTAGGAGATAGAGGTGAGCGTGGATTTGCTTGGAAGAAAGGTGTATTAGTACGTAGCATGTACGTCACATGGGAGGAGTTCCGTGATGTCTTAGTAGTGCCGAGGGGTTTCAGAGAAAGAGTGTTAGTGTTGGGTCATGAGAAGAATGGACATTTGGGGGCGGAGAAAGTGAGTGCAATGATTGGGAGGTATTTTGTGTGGCCGGGTATGACAAAGGAAGTTATGGAGCATTGTTCTAGCTGCGAAATGTGTCAAAGGAGAAGTAAATATAAGCCAAGAAGAGCACCGGCCGTCGAGAGGCCTATTCTCTCGGAGCCCTTTGAGACAGTTGCGATTGATCTAGTTGGCCCTTTACCTAAGGGAAAGGGAGGGAATAGGTATTTGCTTACTTATGTTTGTTTGGCGACCCGTTGGCCTGAGGCAGTTCCCTTGAGGAATGTTACGGCTAAGTCCGTGATGGAAGGACTGTGGTCCATCTTTTCGAGGACCTCAATCCCAGAGTGTGTGCTGAGTGATCAGGGAAGTCAATTCTGTGGAAGGGTAATGAAGCAACTATGTGAGTGGTTGGGGATACAGAAGGTGCGGACGTCCCCGTACCATCCTGAGACGAATGGTGCAGTAGAACGCATGCACGGGACATTAAAAGCCATTTTGGGAAAGTGTTTGAGTGCAAAGTTAGATTGGGTGAGTCAGGTCAGTTTCGTTTTGTTCGTGTTGCGTCAGATGCCGCACGCGGACTCTGGATTTAGTCCATTCGATCTTGTGTACGGTTTCAGAGTTAGAACTCCTCTTGATGCATTGTATCATGGTTTATTTGAAGTTGAGAGCAAGCGATTGAATGTGTGCGAGTGGGTGGCTACCATGGCTGAGAGACTGGAGATGATGCGTGATTGTGCAGCCCTGAAATTAGCTAAGGGTAAGGAATCAAGGATGTCGTATTTTAACCGGGGTACTAAGTTGAGAGAATTTAAAGTGGGATCATTAGTGTTGTATCGTGTACCGGGAATGTTTTGTAAGCTAGCAGACTCCTGGGAGGGACCTTATAAAGTGATTGAGCGGAAGGGTGAGGTTAATTATAAGATTGGTAAGGTGGGTGCAGAGAAGCAGGCAAAGGTAGTTCATGTTAATTGTTTGAAGGAGTATAAAGAAAGGTTTGTGATTAGGAGATTAGATGTAGTAGCGGAAGAGCAGGGTGAAGAGAGGAGTGTATTGAAAGGTATTTGTGATGGATATAATGAGAATGAAATGGAAGGAGTGTTAAGTGAGTTTGAGGATGTGTTCTCAGAGGTGCCTGGGAACACTGATCGAGTGGTGATGTCGATTAAGACGGGAGACAGTGAGCCGGTTAGGCAGTCGCCTTACTCAGTTCCTTTAGGAATTCGAGACAAGGTGAGGGAGGAGTTAGTGAATTTGGAAAGGTGTGGAATCATTGAGAGGTGCGAGAGCAGCTGGGCGTCGCCGTTAGTTCCTGTAAAGAAGGCGGATGGAGGGATTAGATTATGTGTAGATTTTCGGAGGCTAAATGAGGTGACAGAGAAGGAGCCGTATTATATTCCAGGCTTCGATGAGATGGTGGAGATGGTTGGGCGTGGTTCTGTATTGTCAAAGGTGGACCTAGCTAAAGGTTTCCACCAGGTAGTGGTCGCTGAGCGGGACAGAGACAAAACTTGTTTCATTTGTCCTTTTGGGAAGTTTCGTTTTAAGCGTATGCCGTTTGGGCTCACCAACGCCCCTTCGGTGTTTCAGCGTCTTATGGACGAAGTGTTAGTGGACTGTCAGGACTTCGCTCGTGTCTATATAGATGACATTTTGGTTGTGTCTGAGGATTGGGAGTCGCATTTGGGGCATTTAAGGAGGTTGTTTGGGACATTGAGAGAGGCAGGACTAACTTGCAAGAGGCAGAAGTGTAGTTTTGGGAGAAGAACTTTGGAGTTTCTGGGACACCAGATCGGTGGTGGTGTAGTAAGCGTGCCGGCAGCCAGGGTACGGGCTATTCGTGACCACCCGCGTCCAAAGACCCGGAGGCAGTTGAGGGCGTTCCTGGGGCTGGTGGGCTATTACAGGAGGTTCGTGGCGGGCTTCCACCGGTGGTCGTCAATTCTGACGCCTCACACGTCTACAGCGACGGCAGGGGAGCTTGGGTGGACTGAGCCGATGTTGGAGGCCTTCCATCGTTTATGTAATGAGTTATGTAATCATGTATGTTTGTATGTTCCGTGTGTGGATGATGTTTTCATGTTAGAGTGTGATGCCAGCTCAACTGGGATCGGGGCGGTGTTGTCTGTGGTTCGAGATGGAGAGCAGTTGCCTGTGGCATTTTTCTCGAGGCAGCTTCACGGGGCACAAGCCTGATACAGTGCCCAAGAGCTTGAAGGTTTGGCGGTGTTTGAGGCTGTTCGACACTTTGCCTACTTCCTCTACGGAAGGAAATTCACTGTGATTACCGACCACAAGGGTCTTCTGAACTTGAGAACGGGGAGGCAAGAAAACCGACGATTGTACAATTGGGCACTCAAGTTGTCTGAGTATGATTTTGAGATGGTGTATCGCGCCGGAAAGTTGAACATTGTGGCAGATGAACTGAGTCGTTGCCACGCCGACGGAGATGTCTGTGACGAGGTCACCCCATCTTTTGAGGAGGGGGGAGATGTGGGCCCCCAAAGGGCATGCAAGCCCACATTTGAAGGAGACAGAAGACATGAGAAGGAGAGAGAGACCAGGGAAGGAGAGGGAAGAAGATAAAGAGAGAGAACATGCATAGAAGAGATTCATTTTTGTAACTATTCAATGTTGTAGATGTTTGTGTGTGCGTATTGTTTACAGGTGTTTTGAGACTAACTTGTGTGTCACCTTATATGGTCATGTTGTGGAAGAACCATGTTGTATATGTGTTAATCGTTTGTGGAATCCTTGTGTAAGGGGTTGAATGGTCATGTGGTGTTGTTTGTGCTGTATCATCCTTGTTTTGTGGGTGGAACTCTGGACTGTGTATAAAACTCACCCACCATCATTTTTGTAGTCAGTCTATTTCATATCAAGTTCTAGTTAAGACTAAGTTCTTGTTCGCTGTGGCGATAGAGTAGATTCTGGTGGCAGCGATACTATAAGCTGCCTACCTACTGTGAGGTTACCTGAAGTTCTGAGGAGCCAAGGGCCCACAAACGGAGTAGTTGTTTTATTTGGTCTGGGGATAGCATAGTTCTATCTCCTAGTAAGACCATTAATACAGAGTCACAATGGAAGGCAAATAGCTCTGAAAGCTAGTAGGGATTTTTTACTACTTCGAATTGGAGAGAATATGAAAAAAATCAAACATGAAAAAGATTTCCTGTTCTACCAGCAACAACTTGAAAGAGATCTGTCTTTTATGGATATGACTACTTTGGATGAGGTACGGCAGAAAGCACAAGATAAAATGACAGCCAAATGTAAAGAGAGACAGAAGAAGAAATTTGATCAATTGATGGCCCGTAGTGAGGAAAAACACACCAGTGGTTCAATTGTTAACCCAGACAAATGGGTTAAAAACTATTCATCAAAACAGCTTACTATGAATGAGAAGAAAGTCCTTGCAAAGGGTTTAAACTTTTCACTAACACCAGCAAAGATACCCATACCAGAAATCATAGTATCTGTTGAAAATGGCTTGAGAAAAGTTAAGTCTGGCAAGAGTCAAGCTGCTAGAATTAATGTAATCGGGGCTCTAAAGAAAGCAAAGCTACCAGTGTCAAACATATCTTCCTCAGAATCTAGAGCGATCAAGGATCTGAACAAAGACAGCAGCATTGTCATTCTACCAGCTGATAAAGGAAGGCTGACTGTAGTTTTGGACAAAACAGACTATGATAGCAAAGTGAAATCTATGCTATCCGATAGTAAGACTTACAAAAAACTGTCCCGTGATCCTGCTTCAGCACTGGAAAGGAAAATGAATAGCTTTTTACTATCTCTTAAAAGATCAGGAGTTCTACCAAGCAGTCTATACTACCAACTTAGAAGTTCATCTGGAAAAACACCACAATTCTATGGTCTTCCCAAAATACACAAACCAGGAGTTCCTTTAAGACCTATTGTTTCATTTGTTAACTCTCCTACATACAGGTTATCTAAACACTTAGTTACCTTGTTGTCACCATTAGTGGGAAAAACATCTTCAAATGTGGCTAACTCTTTTGAATTTTCAGGTTTTATAGCCAATCAATCGCTACCTGATGGAGTAACTTTGGTCTCTTTTGATGTAGTATCCCTATTCACCAAAATACCTGTGGACGTAGCTGCTGATGTTGCATATGAACGCTTGCAGGAGGATCCTACACTAGGAGATAGAACTATGCTATCCCCAGACCAAATAAAACAACTACTCCTTCTATGTCTTAATGCAGCATATCTGGCATATGACAATGAGTTTTACCAGCAGACATTTGGAACTGCGATGGGGTCACCAGTTTCCGTAGTAGTGGCAGATCTAGTAATGGAAGATGTAGAGGAAAGAGCACTAAGAACCTATCACTCTCCCCCATTATTTTGGAAGAGGTATGTTGACGATATCTGTGCAGCACTTGAGAGGAATAACATTGATGACTTCAAACAACATATAGATTCCATAGAGCCATCCATAAAGTTCACAATGGAACTGGAATCAAACAAACAATTATCCTTCCTGGACACTACGATTCACCACCATGAAGATGGTAGTCTCAGCACCACTGTCTACAGAAAGCCAACACAGACAGACAAGTATTTGTCCTTTGATTCTCATCACCCCATGGAACACAAGAGAGCTGTGGCTACTACACTCTTCCATAGGGCAAAAAAGATCTGCAGTTTCCATCTAGATAGAGTCAAAGAAGAAGAACATGTCACTCAAGCTTTGAGACAAAATGGCTATCCACTAAAGATGATAGAAAGAATATCTAAAAAGATGAGCACAAATAGTGCAAGGAATAGCATTAAGGAGGACAGACAACCAGTTGCAACCGTAGTACTCCCATATATAAGAAATGTATCTGAGAGTATCAGAAGGATATTGACTCCTCTTAATATAAGAACCTGCTTCAGACCTCACAAAACTCTCAGGCAACTACTTGTACATCCGAAAACTCCCATCCAGTTAAATCAAAGGAATGGCGTTGTCTACAAAATCACTTGTGGTACCTGCAAAGAGGTATATATTGGCCAGACAGGACGCACACTGCAGCACAGAGTGAAGGAGCACCAAAGAGCCTTGACTTCCTTTGATGCCATATACAACACTTCAGCTGTGGCAGAGCATGCAATAAGAAGGAACCATCAGATTGATTGGAGCAATGTGAAAGTTATAGACTGTCAGCAGAACTGGACCCAGAGGTGTTTGCTTGAATCTTGGTATATTAAAAAGACCAGCAACACAATCAACAGGGAAAATGGACCACTGCCTGAAGTGTACAATGCCCTTATCACCTAAGCCCTAGGGACAAGTCAAAAATAAACATGTTATTAAAGTCACACAGCATTTACATCCTAAGGTCATTCTTTTTTGTATCAAATATTACCATTACACTGATGATGGCCACTGTAGAGTGGTCGAAACGTCTATTTGTTTTATTTTAATAAGACTAGTGCATTCGAATAAAAACTGAGAAAAAGAAGTAGTCCTAGAATAATGGAATGGCTAAGTAGAAAGCAGAAGTAGTCCTAGAATAATGGAATGGCTAAGCAGAAAGCAGAAGTAGTCCTAGAATAATGGAATGGCTAAGTAGAAAGCAGAAGAAGTCCTAGAATAATCGAATGGCTAAGCAGAAAGCAGAAGTAGTTCTAGAATAATCGAATGGCTAAGCAGAAAGCAGAAGTAGTCCTAGAATAATGGAATGGCTGAGTAGAAAGCAGAAGAAGTCCTAGAATAATCGAATGGCTAAGCAGAAAGCAGAAGTAGTCCTAGAATAATCGAATGACTAAGCAGAAAGCAGAAGTAGTCCTAGAATAATGGAATGACTAAGTAGAAAGAAGAAGTAGTCCTAGAATAATCGAATGACTAAGTAGAAAGCAGAAGAAGTCCTAGAATAATGGAATAGCTAAGTAGAAAGCAGAAGTAGTCCTATAGAATAATCGAATGGCTAAGCAGAAAGCAGAAGTAGTCCTAGAATAATCGAATGGCTAAGCAGAAAGCAGAAGTAGTCCTAGAATAATGGAATGGCAAAGCAGAAAGCAGAAGTAGTCCTAGAATAATGGAATGGCTAAGCAGAAAGCAGAAGTAGTCCTAGAATAATGGAATGGCTAAGCAGAAAGCAGAAGTAGTCCTAGAATAATGGAATGGCTAAGCAGAAAGCAGAAGTAGTCCTAGAATAATGGAATGGCTAAGCAGAAAGCAGAAGTAGTCCTAGAATAATGGAATGGCTAAGCAGAAAGCAGAAGTAGTCCTAGAATAGACTGGTGAATAGATGGTTATATACTGTCAATAGATGATACTAAATAGGTGTTGATGGATGGTTACATACTGTCAATGGATGATACTAAATAGGTGTTGATGGATGGTTACATACTGTCAATAGATGATACAAAATAGGTGTTGATGGATGGTTACATACTGTCAATAGATGATACTAAATAGGTGTTGATGGATGGCTACATACTGTCAATGGATGATACTAAATAGGTGTTGATGGATGGTTACATACTATCAATAGATGATACTAAATAGGTGTTGATGGATGGTTAACTGCTGTCAATAGATGATACCAAATAGGTGTTGATGGAAGGTTACATACTGTCAATAGATGATACTAAATAGGTGTTGATGGATGGTGACAAACTGTCAATAGATGATACTAAAATAGGTGTTGATGGATGGCTACATACTGTCAATGGATGATACTAAATAGGTGTTGATGGATGGTTACATACTGTCCACGGATGATACTAAATAGGTGTTGATGGATGGTGACATACTGTCAATAGATGATACCAAATAGGTGTTAATGGATGGTTACATACTGTCAATAGATGATACTAAATAGGTGTTGATGGATGGTTACATACTGTCCACGGATGATACTAAATAGGTGTTAATGGATGGTTACATACTGTCAATAGATGATACTAAATAGGTATTGATGGATGGTTACATACTGTCAATGGATGATACTAAATAGGTGTTGATGGATGGTGACATACTGTCAATAGATGATACTAAATAGGTGTTGATGGATGGTTACATACTGTCAATGGATGATACTAAATAGGTGTTGATGGATGGTGACATACTGTCAATAGATGATACTAAATATGTGTTGATGGATGGTTACATACTGTCAATGGATGATACTAAATAGGTGTTGATGGATGGTTACATACTGTCAATAGATGATACTAAATAGGTGTTGATGGATGGCTACGTATTGTCAATAGATGATACTAAATAGGTGTTGATGGATGGTTACATACTGTCAATGGATGATACTAAATAGGTGTTGATGGATGGTTACCTACTGTCAATAGATGATACTAAATAGGTGTTGATGGATGGCTACGTATTGTCAATAGATGATACTAAATAGGTGTTGATGGATGGTTACATACTGTCAATGGATGATACTAAATAGGTGTTGATGGATGGTTACCTACTGTCAATAGATGATACTAAATAGGTGTTGATGGATGGCTACGTATTGTCAATAGATGATACTAAATAGGTGTTGATGGATGGTTACATACTGTCAATGGATGATACTAAATAGGTGTTGATGGATGGTTACCTACTGTCAATAGATGATACTAAATAGGTGTTGATGGATGGCTACGTATTGTCAATAGATGATACTAAATAGGTGTTGATGGATGGTTACATACTGTCAATGGATGATACTAAATAGGTGTTGATGGATGGTTACCTACTGTCAATAGATGATACTAAATAGGTGTTGATGGATGGCTACGTATTGTCAATAGATGATACTAAATAGGTGTTGATGGATGGTTACATACTGTCAATGGATGATACTAAATAGGTGTTGATGGATGGTTACCTACTGTCAATAGATGATACTAAATAGGTGTTGATGGATGGCTACGTATTGTCAATAGATGATACTAAATAGGTGTTGATGGATGGTTACATACTGTCAATGGATGATACTAAATAGGTGTTGATGGATGGTTACCTACTGTCAATAGATGATACTAAATAGGTGTTGATGGATGGCTACGTATTGTCAATAGATGATACTAAATAGGTGTTGATGGATGGCTACGTATTGTCAATAGATGATACTAAATAGGTGTTGATGGATGGTGACATACTTTATGTTCATGTAAAATATCTTAAGCTACCTCTTCAAACACGAGGTCAACCTATCAATTATTTAGTTTAATTATAAATGGTCTGACTTGAACATTGGTGAATATGTCCTTTATATGAAAGCATCCACACAAACTGGAGAATGTTATCTTCTTACATTGAGTGTGATTCATGTGGCTATTAAGTAGGTGTTACTATGTAGCTATTAAGCAGGTGTGGTTATTCATCTATTAGGTAGGTGTGGCTATTAAGTAGACACAGTTATGTAGCTATTAAGTGGGTGTGGTTATGCGGCTATTAAGTGTGTTTATGCATAAATTAAGCCCTCATTTCAAAATTCTGGCGATGACCGGACCTTACCTTTTGTACCACAATGTATGAGTTTGTCAGAACTGTATGTACTATATAGTAATGGACACCTTGAAAACCGTAATTAGGCAAGTCATTGAGATGACATTAGACCACCGCGAAGAGACTCTGACCTTCTGATACTACAGCAGCATAAAAATAAACGAGACCAGGCGAATGAGAGATCACATGACTGTTTCAATTTGAAATGAGACAGTCATCTCGTGTGAGACGGTTTCTTCTTGTGTGAGACTGTTTCATCTCGTGTGAGACTGCTTCTTCTCGTGTGACTGCTTCATCTCGTGTGAGACTGTTTCATCTCGTGTGAGTGTTTCATCTCGTGTGACTGTTCCATCTCGTGTGAGAGTGTTTCATCTCGTGTGAGACTGTTTCATCTCGTGTGAGTGTTTCATCTTGTGTGTGACTGTTTCATCTCGTGTGACTGTTTCATCTCGTGTGTGAGTGTTTCATCTCGTGTGAGACTGTTTCATCTCGTGTGACTGTTCCATCTCGTGTGTGACTGTTTCATCTCGTGTGAGACTGTTTCATCTCGTGTGACTGTTTCATCTCGTGTGTGAGTGTTTCATCTCGTGTGAGAATGTTTCATCTCGTGTGAGAATGTTTCATCTCGTGTGAGTGTTTCGTCTCGTGTGTGACTGTTTCATCTCGTGTGAGACTGTTTCATCTCGTGTGAGCGTTTCATCTCGTGTGAGACTGTTTCGTCTCGTGTGACTGTTCCATCTCATGTGAGAGTGTTTCATCTCGTGTGAGACTGTTTCGTCTCATGTGTGACTGTTCCATCTCGTGTGAGTGTTTCATCTCGTGTGAGTGTTTCATCTCGTGTGTGACTGTTCCATCTCGTGTGAGTGTTTCATCTCGTGTGTGACTGTTTCGTCTTGTGTGAGAGTGTTTCATCTTGTATGAGACTGTTTCGTCTTGTGTGAGAGTGTTTCGTCTCGTGTGTGACTGTTTCATCTCGTGTGTGACTGTTTCATCTCGTGTGTGACTGTTTCATCTCGTGTGAGAGTGTTTCATCTCGTGTGAGACCGTTTCATCTCGTGTGAGACCGTTTCATCTCGTGTGAGTGTTTCATCTCGTGTGTGGTGACTGTTTCATCTCGTGTGAGACTGTTTCATCTCGTGTGATACTGTTTCATCTCGTGTGAGAGTGTCTCATCTCGTGTGAGACCGTTTCATCTCGTGTGAGAGTGTTTCATCTCGTGTGAGAGTGTTTCATCTCGTGTGAGACCGTTTCATCTCGTGTGTGACCGTTTCATCTCGTGTGTGGTGACTGTTTCATCTCGTGTGTCACTGTTTCATCTCGTGTGAGATTGTTTCATCTCGTGTGTGACTGTTTCATCTCGTGTGTGGTGACTGTTTCATCTCGTGTGAGAGTGTTTCATCTCGTGTGAGTGTTTCATCTCGTGTGAGACTGTTTCATCTCGTGTGAGTGTTTCATCTCGTGTGAGACTGTTTCTTCTCGTGTGAGACTGTTTCTTCTCGTGTGAGAGTGTTTCATCTCGTGTGAGTGTTTCATCTCGTGTGAGACTGTTTCTTCTCGTGTGAGACTGTTTCTTCTCGTGTGAGTGTTTCATCTTGTGTGAGACTTTCTTCTCGTGTGAGTGTTTCATCTCGTGTGAGACTGTTTCTTCTCGTGTGAGACTGTTTCATCTCGTGTGAGACTGTTTCATCTCGTGTGAGAGTGTTTCATCTCGTGTGAGAGTGTTTCGTCTCGTGTGAGACTGTTTCTTCTCGTGTGAGACTGTTTCATCTCGTGTGACTATAAATGAGGTGAAGTGATTTAAGAAATATATAAGTAGTATGTGCTATCTATACTAAAATAGTTACTCTGCTGAACATCTTGAGTTTGTGTCATCAATGATTACTTAGTTGGTGTGTTGATGAGTTGGTGCTCTGTGACCACCTGTATATATCTGACATTTCAGTTACTTTTGTATTCATAATGTATTAATTTGTATAAAAAGCTTGTATATAAATAATGGGTGACATGTCACTAGTCACAATGTGGAACATTGCTTGTAGATAAAAATAAAATGGCAAAAAAAAAAAAAAAAAAAAAAAAAAAAAAAAGAAAAGAAAAGAAAAGAACAAGTATGGTACTTTAAAATAAACCATAACGTTAACAATTATGGTAAATCAATGTGCAACAAAAATATTCGATTACGAGATATAATTAGTCTCCGAGATAAGTTCTTGATATTATCAGCCTCATTATCTCATTTGTGCCTGTAAAATACATCCATACAAAATACTAGGTGAGTGTGCCTAACTATGAGGTAGATGTTGTTTTAAAATGAGTGTGCTTATATGAACTATAATACATAGTTCATATTATAGCTATATTATAGCTTGTCTTGTCTAAGTTGAGTTGGTATCTCAAGTGCAGTTATGAGGAATGTACTTAGTACCAAACCAGAAGCAGTTTAGTCATGTGAATTCAAGGCAACGACGAGGGAGCGTGTCAACATGGTGCAATTATGTGAGTGTTCATTAATGCAATAATTTATTGAAAGAAGTGTATTGAAGTCTCTTGAATTTATCAGAGATCTATTGAAGTTGTATTGTTCATATCGAGGATTTCTGTTCATAGATAGTACGCAGCAGATTGATAACCAGAACGGGTGAAACTATGTATCTTCCACAGGAACTCTACCTTACCTGTGTCCTAAGAATTCTTCTCAAGTTCATGAGTTTCATCTACACTGAAGTCTGACACTGCTATGTAGTTTAAGTTTGTACACTCTCGCTCACTACATTACACACTGCTATGTAGTTTAAGTTTGCACTCTCGCTCACTACATTACACACTGCTATGTAGTTAAGTTAGTACACTCTCACTCACTACATTACACACTGCTATGTAGTTTAAGTTTGCACTCTCGCTCACTACATTACACACTGCTATGTAGTTTAAGTTTGCACTCTCGCTCACTACATTACACACTGCTATGTAGTTTAAGTTTGCACACTCTCGCTCACTACACTACACACTGCTATGTAGTTTAAGTTTGCACACTCTCAGTTGCTGGATAAATATAAGAACTTAAGTAACCTGTCCAAGAAATAGTGGCCGTATTAACAAAACGCTAAATAACTATGAAATAATGTTGACTGCTCAGTATTGAAATTGACAAATGAATGTATTATCCTACAGGACGTTGCTCACACCTCACACTAGTAACAATGCTCACACCTCACACTAATAACAATGCTCACACCTCACACTAGTAACAATGCTCACACCTCACACTAGTAACAATGCTCACACCTCACACTAGTAACAATGCTCACACCTCACACTAGTAACAATGCTCACACCTCACACTAGTAACAATGCTCACACCTCACACTAGTAACAATGCTCACACCTCACACTAGTAACAATGCTCACACCTCACACTAATAACAATGCTCACACCTCACACTAGTAACAATGCTCACACCTCACACTAGTAACAATGCTCACACCTCACACTAGTAACAATGCTCACACCTCACACTAGTAACAATGCTCACACCTCACACTAGTAACAATGTGATCAACTGAGCAATACCGTGTAACTAAACTCGGGCGAGCGTAGAGCGGAAGAGCAGTGTTTTCCCCCCCTATTTTCCTAGACTCTTAAACTATCACATTTCTCCTGGTTTTACTGATTATATATTTTGTTATTTAATGGTGCCAATACGTAGCTGCTTATGCCCAAAAGTTATTACCAGTTTTTCTGGCCAACTCAACTCGACAAACTATAGACCTAAAGTTGATACATGCTAGAATTATAGACTGGTAGAATGTGTGCGCATGCATGTGTGTGTGTGTGTGTGTGTGCGTGTGTGGCATTTTAACTGATGAACTAATACTAGTGGTGTGCTTGAGCACAAATATCGAGTGAGCCTGCATAGTTAGGCAGTGGCGTAGGAAAGCCCCCCTCCCCTTCCATAATTTCGGGGTACAATCTAATGAGGTGATTTCTCACGTGAACATTTTCCAACCACAAAAAACAACAAGCTGTCAGATTCCCCTTTACAGAACCATTTTCTTACACTACTGTAACGTAACAAAGTATTGTTACTACATAATCTATAATTTTAGCTTAGTTCATGCTAAAAGTATAGTAGCAGTTGACCATTATTTTATCAAACACATACAAAATTACTCTCTTACCTGAGCAATGATAACATCTGCAGTATCAAACTTAAGCCATTCTGACTACCTCAATTACCAGTAACTCTTGAACAAGCTCTCAGTTACAAAAAAAAAAAAACATAGAAGAAAAAAAAAAGGCCAGAGTTATTTCTTTTTTAATTTTAGCCAACAACCCCCCCAGTAGAGGTAGCTTCCTTAGTATCAATATTCTGACTACCAGTGGCTCTTGACCAACAATAAGCGGCACTTAGCAGCCCCAACAAAACGGCGAGATTTGGAAATTACATTGGTAAAGGATTTTCAATGCCATAGTAACCAGTCACAGTAACTTTTTGTGACTTAAAAACAAGCGATCTGTTGGAATTAACAAGTTGGTGTCCAAGTTTGAAGTAAGACTTTCTTAATGCTGTAGTATCAGAAGAAACTGGGGTCAAGCCTAAAAAGCCGTGTTTTTAGGAGAGAAAAAAAAGAGCCCGCACGTGCGTTTAAGGGGCACACGTACAATCCATATATATATATATATATTATATATATATATACATCGAACATATACCTGATTTTCAACTGTCCACTACTAATAGTTTCTAGCTTGCTTCGCTCGCTTGATAATAAAGTAGGCAACTACCATAGCAACTAGCATTAGAGTCACACCTTCAAGTATCTGATGAACTCTGGTATCCCTCATATATTGTTGTACTGGGTAGTCCTTGAGGTAACCATAGCCACCGTGAAGTTGCAAACAGTCATTGGTGATATTGAAGCACTTGTCAGTGGCAAACAGTTTGGCCATGGCACAGAGCTCCACCATACTAGGGGCGTGATCATCCAGAGCGCGAGCTGCTCTACGTACCATTAATCGAGATGCCAACAAATCCGTAAACATGTCGGCCATTTTAAACTGTACATGCTGTAAACACAGAAATGTTGAGGCTCATAGACAGTTCTCTAAATATGTTCCTTGTTAAATTCATAAAACAATCTTTTGTCTGACATGTAAGAACTAATAAAATTACAAATATGCTATCCACAGTTGATTATTATCACATCTCAACTTTATAGTATCCAAGCATTCACAGTAAATTACTATCACATCTCAACACTAGTATCCAAACATTCACAGTAAATTACTATCACCTCTCAACACTAGTATCCAAACATTCATAGTAAATTACTATCACCTCTCAACTGGTATCCAAACATTCACAGTAAATTACTATCACCTCTCAACACTAGTATTCAAGCATTCACAGTAAATTACTATCACCTCTCAACTAGTATTCACAGTAAATTACTATCACCTCTCAACTAGTATCCAAGCATTCATAGTAAATTACTATCACCTCTCAACTGGTATCCAAGCATTCATAGTAAATTATTATCATCTCTCAACTAGTATCCAAGCATTCATAGTAAATTACTATCACCTCTCAACTGGTATCCAAGCATTCATAGTAAATTACTATCACCTCTCAACTAGTATCCAAGCATTCATAGTAAATTACTATCACCTCTCAACTAGTATCCAAGCATTCACAGTAAATTACTATCACCTCTCAACACTTGTATCTAAGCATTCACAGCTATCACATCTTAACTATAGTCTGTCCAAGCATTCATAGTAAATTACTATCACCTCTCAACTATAGTCTGTCCAAGCATTACAGTAAATTACTATCACCTCTCAACACTTGTATCTAAGCATTCACAGCTATCACCTCTCAACTATAGTCTGTCCAAGCATTACAGTAAATTACTATCACCTCTCAACACTTGTATCTAAGCATTCACAGCTATCACCTCTCAACTATAGTCTGTCCAAGCATTCATAGTAAATTACTATCACCTCTCAACTATAGTCTGTCCAAGCATTACAGTAAATTACTATCACCTCTCAACACTTGTATCTAAGCATTCACAGCTATCACCTCTCAACTATAGTCTGTCCAAGCATTACAGTAAATTACTATCACCTCTCAACACTTGTATCTAAGCATTCACAGCTATCACCTCTCAACTATAGTCTGTCCAAGCATTCATAGTAAATTACTATCACCTCTCAACTATAGTCTGTCCAAGCATTACAGTAAATTACTATCACCTCTCAACACTTGTATCTAAGCATTCACAGCTATCACCTCTCAACTATAGTCTGTCCAAGCATTACAGTAAATTACTATCACCTCTCAACACTTGTATCTAAGCATTCACAGCTATCACCTCTCAACTATAGTCTGTCCAAGCATTCACAGTAAATTACTATCACCTCTCAACTATAGTCTGTCACAGCATTTATAGTAAATTACTATCACATCTCAACACTAATATCCAAGCATTCACAGTAAATTACTATCACATCTCAACTATAGTCTGTCCAAGCATTACAGTGGTGTTGTTTTAGTCAACTAAAACTAAGGTGTACAGAACAGGAAAACAATAACTATAACTGAATATTTTGGAAGACAGTAAATTTAATTAAAACTGAACTACCTGTAGAGTGGACGACACTAAAATAAAACTAAGCAATTTTTATTGTGAATAATTCATCCTGAATTTTGTCATTATTAAATGAAGATATAAATAGCCATATAAAAATATACTACTTTTTTTTAATACTACTTATGATTTCATAGAAATTTTCAATTTTTGAAGTTCTGTGGGAAAACTACATGAACTTTCTTTAAGGAGACCAATTATTGAAGAATTTGAGAGACAACTTAAAATAGCCAAAACTAAGTCAATTGATAGTATAACTCTTCTACATGACAGTGAAGAAAAACTTAAAACCAACTAAACCTTTAAGGAGAATTAGGGAAAATACTAAACTAAGCGTTCAAAATATTTTTAGCATGAATAACTAAAACTAAGAAAGTCCGGAATTTCTAAACCAAAACAACACTGATTCACAGTAAATTACTATCACCTCTCAACACTAGTATCCAAGCTTTCACAGTAAACTACTATCACCTCTCAACTAGTATGCTAGCATTCATAGTAAATCTATACTGTATTTAGAACAAATATTAAGAGGATGAGACTATAGTAGTACCATCATCTCCTACACTAGTATCCAATCATTCTGTGTTAGTTATAACTATAGTAGTACCATCATCTCCTACACTAGTATCCAATCATTCTGTGTTAGTTATAACTATAGTAGTACCATCATCTCCTACACTAGTATCCAATCATTCATTGTTAGTTATAACTATAGTAGTACCATCATCTCCTACACTAGTATCCAATCATTCTGTGTTAGTTATAACTATAGTAGTACCATCATCTCCTACACTAGTATCCAATTATTCTGTGTTAGTTATAACTATAGTAGTACCATCATCTCTTACACTAGTATCCAATCATTCATTGTTAGTTATAACTATAGTAGTACCATCATCTCTTACACTAGTATCCAATCATTCTGTTAGTTATAACTATAGTAGTACCATCATCTCCTACACTAGTATCAAATCATTCTGTGTTAGTTATAACTATAGTAGTACCATCATCTCCTACACTAGTATCCAATTATTCTGTGTTAGTTATAACTATAGTAGTACCATCATCTCTTACACTAGTATCCAATCATTCATTGTTAGTCTATTCTGTGTTAGTTATAACTATATTAAGTACCCATCATCTCCTACACTAGTAATCCAATCAGTTCTGTGTTAGTTATTCACGATAGGAGTATAACTATAAGTGTACCATCACATCATCACCTAGTAATCCAATCAATAGTTATCACTATAGTAGTAACCACTCATCTCCTACATAGTATCCAATCATTCTGTTTATTATAACTGTAGTACCATCATCTCTTACAACTAGTAAATAGTAGTACCTCATAGTAACGTAGTACCATCATCTCTTACACTACCACATTCTGTTAGTTATCTATAGTAGTCCATCATTCTGTCATTCTGTTAGTTTAACATAGTAATACCATCATCTTACCCTAGTATCCAATCATTCTGTGTTAGTTATAACTATAGTAGTACCATCATCTCCTCACTAGTATCTCCAATCATCTGACTATATAGTACCATCATCATCCTACACTATTCCTCCACATATAGTATGTCCAAGTTTAGTTAGTACTATAGTAGTAACATCATCTCTTACACTAGTATTCCACCTGTGCTATAGTAGTACCAATCATCTCCTACACTAGTTCCCATCATTCTGTAGTTATAACTATAGTAGTACCATCATCTCCTACACTATAGCCATGTGGTAAAACAACCGTTTGCATTAGTCATTTGACTAATTGCTGACCCGGCACGCGAGTAAATCAATGTTCCATTTGAAAAAACCGCGGCTACTCGGGCATTTTTGAACTTTTTTAATTGTTCGTGAATGTCCAAGTTGAGTTGGCATGACCGCAAGCGCGGTAAACGAGGAATGCACTTGGTAAAAAACCGGAAGCAAATTAGTCATGTGAACTAATTGCAATTGACACGCGAGTAAATCAATGTTCATGTGAAAAGGGGCGGCTACTCGGGTGCGCATTATTAATGATATAACTTTTGCTAGAGTTTAGTGAAGGCCGTCTTGTAGTTCTAAATAGTGATTTCCTGGCGCTGTTCTGTTCAAAGGTACGCACCTAAAGAGAAGAACCTGAAGGAGTTAAATTACCAGTGACAGAAGACTAAGGCGAGACAATATTGTAAGTTTTTTTTATCGTATTGAAACATCCACGGTGTTTACCGGGGAGAATTCTGCTGTAGTTCACATGGATGATACCTTGCCCTTGTTTGAAATTTGTACTATTGTTTAAGCTTAATTTTTATTGTCAATTATGTCATTGGCGAGTGAGCAAAGTGAACGAGACACTATCAGGGGTAACTCAATTGAAAATCGGGGCTATTTGTTTATACATATGTGGCAACGTACGTATGTATTTTTGTACTTTGACCCTTGCATATTTTTGTGTTAGCTCGGTGTTCGACCCCGTTCCAAACTTCACTAAACAGAATACTTCCGTTTCGCGATCATTACCAGTTTCATCCCAGAAATTGAATTGTTTACCGCTTTGAGTTCTTTTGCGGTGTAATTAAAACTAAAAAACTAGCCGGAGGTCCATTTCTATTCGAGTTAGTGGCGGCGGTAAGTTAATGCGCTACTTGTCGTAGTTATAAGCCCTACCAACAGTATTTAGTTGAAAGTTCACTAGACTAATCACGAAGGTAAGTCTTGTGTAGGTATGGGCACTTTGTGTGAAAGTATTTGTGCATTATAAGAATATCACAAAGAAAACATTTAAATAACGTGACTTGCATTAAAAAAAAACTCGCCATTTTTCGAGCATTTAAGTGCCGCTTGTTGGTTGTCAAGAGCCAATGGTAGTCAGAATGGCTTCTGATGAAGCTACCACTACTGGAGGAAAGCTGAGAGAAGTACATAATTCCATATTTGTTACTAAAATAACTCTGGACTTCTTTTGTAGCTGAGAGCTTGTTCAAGGGTTACTGATAATAGAAGTACTCAGAATAACAGCAATAATAAAATAGTCAAACGAAACAAGTAGCTAAATAAATAATAAATAAATAATAAGGATTAGGTGGTGATTGTTCTGACTGAGAGAGCTGGAAAAGATAGTCCCTAGCCCCTTGTTGTATAGAATACATTTTTGTCACCATAAAATAAAAGCATCTTCAGGTAAAATACATCATATAACACTATTACAGTTTTATGCAGCCTAACAAGGCAGGCTCGCTCGCCATTTGTGCTCAAGCACACCACTAGTTTATATATATTCACTGATCACAATATTACAATTAAATTATCACAACTATTAATATTTACATAAATAAGAATGATAATGAAAAACTTTAGTAGCTAACTCCGAAGTGAAGGTGGAGTGTCACTCAGAATTGCCACACATCTAAAAATCTGCATAATAAAAGATCTAACAATCAGACAATTGGGATATGCTTGATTTACAATAACCTATTACTGACACTACAGCTATATTACACTCTGCTAGCTAAAGAGTGACATTATTTCTATTTAAAGCTCAGCATTAGTTGTTACAGTTATAAAAATTAAATCTACCTGCATATTAGACTTACCAGTATCCTAGACACAACAACTAAAGACCCTCTGGTGCTCATAGCGTACACTAGTAATGGAATACAAGGCTAGAAAGTACTCACCGGAGAAGGGACAAGTTCGTTGTTTACAAGCTCATTGAAAACTTTACACATGATCGATTGCACCGAACCGCGTGACAAAATTCGGGCACGTGTAGAGCGGGAAAGCTGTGTTTTCCCCCCTATTCCCATAGACTTTTGTATTTGAGTTTTGGAATAGCATTTTCCCTCCAGTTTTGGAGTTTAGAGGGAATATTTCTAACCGCTTTGGCGCGAGCTTTCCAATGGTGCCAACCCCGGATGCGTAGCTGCTTCCGTTATAAAGTTATTCAAGTTTTTCTTGTGTCAGCTCAACTTAGACATACTATAGTATCCAATCATTCTGTGTGACATCATTTGTTTACTATAGTATCCAATCATTCTGTGTGACATCATTTGTTTACTATAGTATCCAATCATTCTGTGTGACATCATTTGTTTACTATAGTATCCAATCATTCTGTGTGACATCATTTGTTTACTATAGTATCCAATCATTCTGTGTGACATCATTTGTTTACTATAGTATCCAATCATTCTGTGTGACATCATTTGTTTACTATAGTATCCAATCATTCTGTGTGACATCATTTGTTTACTTTTATACATCACCTGAAAGTCCGCTAACTTCTTATTGAAGGCGTGTCTATCTTGAATGTGATGAGATGTGTTGACCAATGCTTGTGTAGCTCCGCCCAGACTGCAAGAGGCAATGTTGACACGCCCACCATTCAGTCCATGCATGGCAATAGAGAAACCCTGTGCCAAGAAGAATGCACACAGCATATTTACTATATTTCAATAAAATACGTATTTGGTGATAATAGCTCAAGTTGCAGTTACACTTACATACTCACAGAAAGACATAAGTCTCGAACTCTACTTACTAACTTAACTACTCATGCTTCATCATTCCTAAACTTGGTAGCAATAACTCGAGTGTATTCTGTTTAGGCGCGCTCACACTAAACATTATTAAAACTAAAGGTGATGCTTAGTCCACCTAAGAGTCCAGCAAGAGTTTTGGTACAGAATTCTGGCTATGTATTAACTGCTACAAGTAAAGGCTCTCAAGAGCAGTTGCCCAACTCCAGAACTTCAGAAACAGTATAGCACAAAAAAGATGAAGTACAAAAGCTGCGTTAAGATAGACATTGTTACACATACACTCTCTCTCTCTCACAACCGCTTGTAGTGCACACCTGGCAGAGCCAGGATGCCCGTACACGAAGCAGGCACAGTGAGCCGTGCAGCCAAGCTAGGAACCTGCAGGAGAAAAACCTTTCCTTATAGCAAGTTGTGCAGGCATCCGAAGTCCCACCTGGACCATGCTGTTCCATGAGAAAAGGCTTTTAATTTACATCCCAGCAAATGCCAGGTACCCAATCACAGCTGGGTGAACTGGTGGGGCTGGTGGGAGGCATAGGAAGAAAAACCAGATGGAAAAGTTGCCTGAGTGGGGTTTGAAGTCAGGACCTTAAGCCCTGAGCCAAGAACACAACCACCACCACCACCACACACACACACACACACACCACTTAGAAGAGATGCTACTGGTAACAACAACCACTAAAGCTCAAAGAACAAAGCACTGAACTAAATACATATATTGAAACTGTGGCGTCTAAAATCTTCTTTGTGTCTATGTAGTCTATTGAATAATGATACTTTACCTGTCCAATACTTCCCAATAAGTTTTCTTTGGGAACAACACAATTGTCCAGAATGACCATTCTAGTTGGCTGGGAGTTCCACCCTACCTACACACACACACACACACACACACACGCAGACACACGTACACACATGAACATCCACAAAGCACTGCATACCTTTTGTTCCTTAGCCCCAAAACTTAGTCCCTTCATCTCCTTGTCAACAATAAAGCAGGATATCCCAGAAGGTCCTGAAAAAATCTGAAAATATTAATATATTGGAACCTATGGCAAGAGAACTTCACCTGCTGCTCCAGTACGAGCCATAATCAAATAGACATCAGTCTCCCCAGCTCCACTGATAAATGCCTACACAACAAACAGACACCAGTAGGTACAGTGTTGTCATGCAGTAGGTACAGTGTTGTCATGCAGTAGGTACAGTGTAGGTACAGTGTTGTCATGCAGCAGGTACAGTGTACGTACAGTGTTGTCATGCAGTAGGTACAGTGTAGGTACAGTGTTGTCATGCAGTAGGTACAGTGTAGGTACAGTGTTGTCATGCAGTAGGTACAGTGTAGGTACAGTGTTGTCATGCAGTAGGTACAGTGTACGTACAGTGTTGTCATGCAGTAGGTACAGTGTTGTCATGCAGTAGGTACAGTGTTGTCATGCAGTAGGTACAGTGTTGTCATGCCAGGAGATATAGTGTTGTCATGTTGGATGTATTTTGTGACTTTGTTGAATACTGTACTAGGACTGGTATGCAACAGAAATAATTTATCCTGATTGTAGCCTTACTATTCATCAGTGGGTACAGAGCGGGTGTGCCCATTGGATTAAATAAAGTAAGCAAGATATTTATAAATGTTGAGTGCATATCTTAGCTACCATGTACCTTAGTGCCATTGAGTGTGTAGTAGTTCTTGTTTCTCAGCTACCATGTACCTTAGTGCCATTGAGTGTGTAGTAGTTCTTGTTTGGCACAGCTGTAGTCTGAATGTTGGCAGCATCACTACCAGCACCAGGTTCAGTAAGGCAGTAGGAAGACAGTGTGTTCATAGCACACATGTCTGGAAGATAATGATGACGCTGGGAGTCATTTCCAAACTCGTCTATCATCCAGGCACACATGCTGACAAAATATATACAGTATTGACGACATGCGACATGCAGCATCTACTAAAAATTGCCAAATGATTTAGACTGGAAATACAGAGTCCACTACATGACTGTTTGGCATAGCACAGATATAATAATGAAATTGTGTATATGTAAAAGCTGAGATAAGCCGTGCTCACTTGTGAATGCTGAGATAAGCTGTGCTCACTTGTGAATGCTGAGATAAGCTGTGCTCACTTGTGAATGCTGAGATAAGCTGTGCTCACTTGTGAATGCTGAGATAAGCTGTGCTCACTTGTGAATGCTGAGATAAGCTGTGCTCACTTGTGAATGCTCAGATAAGCTGTGCTTACTTGTGAATGCTGAGATAAGCTGTACTCACTTGTGAATGCTGAGAACTTGTGAATGCTGAGATAAGCTGTGCTCACTTGTGAATGCTGAGATAAGCTGTGCTCACTTGTGAATGCTGAGATAAGCTGTGCTCACTTGTGAATGCTGAGATAAGCTGTGCTCACTTGTGAATGCTGAGATAAGCTGTGCTCACTTGTGAATGCTGAGATAAGCTGTGCTTACTTGTGAATGCTGAGATAAGCTGTGCTCACTTGTGAATGCTGAGATATGCTGTGGTGCTCACGCAGCCGGTAGAGAGAGCTTCAAATATAATAGAAGTGTCAAGTCGTGTTAAACGACTACCGCCCACATCATCACGAACATAAATACCACCAAAACCAAGAGCTGCTGCTTTTTTTAACACCGGCACAGGAAACTCCTCCTACAAAGTACATGATACAGGAAACTCCTCCTACAAATTACATGATATAGGAAACTCCTCCTACAAATTACATGATACAGGAAACTCCTACAAATAAATGTTAAAAAACTGATTTATTTACCAGAGTATAATAACAATAATGATAATGATTATAATAAAGTTCTGATCCTTCATAAAAACTAGATTGAAACTTACTCTACTGAGAAGCAAAGGCTAAAAGTGAAAAAATCTCAGTTATAGATGGGAAATCAAACCCAATAATGTAATAATGATAAAAAATAATAATACTGATTCAGTCATTCTTGGATGAAATAATTATAATAATAGCAAATTTTCTCGTTCTAACAGCCCATATAAGTTAATTAAAACTTAACCCGACATTTCAACTTCTTGCCGAAGTCCTATTGTTGACTTCTGAAGAGGACTTTGACAAGAAGTCGAAACGCCAGGTTAAGTTTTAATTAATATGTATTGGCTCCTAGAACTAGAAAATTATAATAATAATAGTACAGCTCGATTAAAAATGTATGGGAAAAGTCGCTGTTCAATTGAAATTGCACGGGGAAAGTGAAACAGCACGTAACTAATTGAAATACCTCAGTAACTAAGTGGAAACTAAGTGAAATACCGCGTTAGCTAAGTGAAATAGTATGGGTAAGTATGCACGCTGCAGCGTTAACCTTGGAAACGTACAGTTGAGACAATGTCATTCTTTACTACAGAAGCTCTACCCGTATTAGATGGAATGTTTTTCAACAGATTAGGAGGAGCTGCACATTGAAAAATAAGTTCCAGTGGAAGCTAATCCTGAAATAAGGAGATAGTGAGTGAACGATACAGTGTAGCTACAATTACAAACGACTTTGTAAAAAGCCGGCCTACTATTAGCGAGTGATAGCACGGGTAACCTGTGCTATTAGGGGTCAATAGCACTCGTAAAGCAATTGAAATAGCACTTGGCTTAGCCTCGTGCTATTTTAATCGCGTTACTCGTGCTATCAATCCCGAATAGCACGGTTACCCATGCTATTAATCCTGAATAGCACGGTTACCCATGCTATTAATCCCGAATAGCACGGTTACCCGTGCTATTAGTCTCGAATAGCACGGTTACCCATGCTATTAGTCTCGAATAGCACGGGTACCCATGCTATTAATCCTGAATAGCACGGTTACCCATGCTATTAATCCCGAATAGCACGGTTACCCATGCTATTAATCCCGAATAGCACGGTTACCCGTGCTATTAGTCTCGAATAGCATGGTTATCCATGCTATTAGTCTCGCATAGCACGGTTACCCATGCTATTAATCCCGAATAGCACGGTTACCCATGCTATTAATCCCGAATAGCACGGTTACCCGTGCTATTAGTCTCGAATAGCATGGTTATCCATGCTATTAGTCTCGCATAGCACGGTTACCCGTGCTATTAGTCTCGAATAGCACGGTTACCCATGCTATTAGTCTCGCATAGCACGGGTACCCATGCTATTAATCCTGAATAGCACGGTTACACATGCTATTAATCCTGAATAGCACGGTTACCCATGCTATTAATCCCGAATAGCACGGTTACCCGTGCTATTAGTCTCGAATAGCACGGTTACCCATGCTATTAGTCTCGAATAGCACGGGTACCCATGCTATTAATCCTGAATAGCACGGTTACCCATGCTATTAATCCCGAATAGCACGGTTACCCGTGCTATTAATCTCGAATAGCACGGTTACCCATGCTATTAGTCTCGAATAGCACGGTTACCCATGCTATTAATCCTGAATAGCACGGTTACCCATGCTATTAATCCCGAATAGCACGGTTACCCGTGCTATTAATCTCGAATAGCACGGTTACCCATGCTATTAGTCTCGAATAGCACGGTTACCCATGCTATTAGTCTCGAATAGCACGGTTACCCATGCTATTAATCCTGAATAGCACGGTTACCCATGCTATTAATCCAAATTTTCAAGTGACAAACAAATTTTTTCCCACTTTTTTGTCTTTGCTTCTCTTTCTAATCAATAATAATAATAATAATAATTGTGCGGGCCTAACGCAACCTCAACGAACATTCCGAAGAAACTATACTACGCATGCACTTTGTTTCTGTAAAGCCTCGCTGACCGCTCGCGGCCAGTCGCGGTTTATTCCCATGACTACAGTTGTTATAAGTATTGTATTCTTTCATTTTAGTTCTCAGTTATAGTTCCTATAGTTTTGAAGTTATCAAACCAGTGAAGTTGTAGTTACCCGCCCACCCTAGCTATCTGATTATTCGGACCTAAGCTAAGACCGAGTTCTCCACTCGATACTCCAACGTCCACGAAAGTTACTGCCACAAGGTCGCCATCCCGACAGCGAGCCTTGTACCGGGCAGACGACAAGGGCAGCAAAGTCCTCCATTTTCGATCCCCTCACTGGCTACACAGCTAGGCCCGAACTTACAACTCGGGCTGCCCTTCCGAACTGCTGTAGTCAGTGCGAGCGAGATCAATAATAATAATAATAATAATAATAATAATAATAATGACAATAATAATAATAATAATAATAATAATAATAATAATAATGACAATAATAATAATAATAATAATAATAATAATGATAATAATAATAATAATGACAATAATAATAATAATGATAATAATAATACTAACAATAGTAATAATAATAGTAATAATAGTAATAATAATACTACTAATAGTAATAATATACTAATAATAGTAATAATACTACTAATAATAGTAATAATACTAATAATAGTAATAATAATAATGACAATAAAAAATAATAATAACAATAGTAATAATAATAATAGTAATAATAATACTAATAATAATAATACTACTAATAATAGTAATAATACTAATAATAGTAATAATACTAATAATAGTAATAATAATACTAATAATAGTAATAATAATGACAATAATAAAAAATAATAATAACAATAGTAATAATAATAATAATAATAATAATAATAATAATAATAATAATAATAATAATAATAGTGATAAATGAACTTAGAACCCATTGCTATATTATTACCAGGTGTACTAACTTGGTAAGTGTGCACTATTTTTTGCCTTTAGGTATATGAACTGTGCATACTAACAACCCTTGGGGTATTGCTATTTTTGAGTTTTAGTTTAATAGAATAGGCCGGATAAAGCAGGGAGCAGGTTATGTGAGGCCGGATATGGGAGGGTCTACTACTCTCTCATATCCACCTATATGGGACCAGCCCTACCATATAACTCTCCTGCCGCTCTCATGCCACAGGAATTTACCACAGCTAGCTGCTTTACTGCTTACTGTGAGCAGCCCAGGTAGAGTTAGATCTGGAGATAAAAGCTGGCAGCTACAATGCTAAAGTAAACTAGCTAAAGTAAACTTTCTGGCGCTTCAATTGAATTTTAATTGAATTTTAATTTTGGGCCGGAAACTCGGAAGAATTCACTTGACACTGAAAATGCTGATAAACAAAGTTGCTAGTGGAAACTGGGCAGGGCTAGGTAAACGGGATCTAAAATAGTTAGAGCATGCTGCTTAGGTACTGGTGGATTTAGTGCACAAAGCCCTCGGCGAGGCCGTGGGCTTCAGTGCACTAAATGCACCAGTACCCAAGCGCTTATGCTCTAACTATTACATAGTATTCTTATTTTTTTTGAACTCATTGTAGTATTGATGAAGTTTAATTTTAAAGACGTTTCGGCTTCGAGAAGCCTTCATCAGTTGTGAGATGGTACAATCATGAAAACTATGACAACAGAATGCTAAATGATACATTCACCCTTAGGAACTTCAGAAAGTGCTAACACTAAAATCCTAACCAGGGATTTTTTTAGAAAAATTGCTAAGGGGGGGCAAAATAGAGATTTTTGTTAGCAAGGGGGGGCATGCATGTGTCAGAGTGCATGCATTAATTGTGTGTGTGCCTGCTTAAGTGTGTGTGTGCCTGCTTAAGTGTGTGTGTGCCTGCTTAAGTGTGTGTGTGCCTGCTTAAGTGTGTGTGTGCCTGCTTAAGTGTGTGTGTGCCTGCTTAAGTGTGTGTGTGCCTGCATGATCCAGCTTGAATAGCAGTGACCTTGCAAAAAAAGGGTGAAAAGTAATGTAATTGACATGTCATATTGACACCTTTTTATGATTGTTTGCACCTGCAATAGCTGTACACAAACTGGAGACAGTTGCCAGGCCAGCACTTGCAAGCACAACCACAACAGTTGTGCTTGCAAATGCTGGCACAACCCTGTCAGCCTATATAAGTCTGTGCTTGAGTAGCTTAGTTAGTTAGTTCAAGAAGTCTTGAGAAGATGGATATTCGGCATTACTTTAGTGCAAGCACTTCAAAGCAGTCTTCTACACCAGCATCTACTAGTAGTAGCAGTGAAGATGAGGAGCCATTGTCTTCTGATAGCCAAAGCCTAGAGCCACCTCCAACTAAAAGAAGTCTTTCCAGCACGGCTAACTATAGAGCTAAGTCGAAGTATAGAACAAAATCAGGCCAGCGGAAGTACAACAAAAAGTGGGAAAAGCAGTTTCTTTGGTTAGAATATGATGAAAATTACCGCGGAGCATTCTGCAAAACTTGTCGAAAGTACGATCATCATCCTTCTCAAAAGACAGGTGGAGCATGGATTACAAAGCCATTTAAAAATTGGAAAAAAGCGGTTGAGAAGATGCGTGCCCATGCAAAGAGTGATACTCACATTCGCCGTTCCGAAGCTGAATTGCTGGCTACTAAGAAGGAAGTATCCATTTTAGAGCAACTGCGGAGTGTCACAGAAGAGCAGAGGATCAGAAACAGGAAGGGAATTAAGGCACTTTTGCGATGTACTCACTTCCTTGCACGAAATCACATTCCTCACACCACCAATTTTGCTGCTCTGGTTAATTTGATTGTGTCTTGTGGTGATGATTTAAAACAATTTACTGAAAAATCTGCAAGAAATGCTACCTACACCTCTACAGATTCTGTTTCCGATTTTCTGGAGGCACTGGGATTGTGGGTAGAAGAATCTCAGCTCAAACGCCTTCGCAAGGCTCCTTTCTATAGTGTGATGGCTGACGAATGCACAGATATATCAACAATCGAAGAGCTTTCTCTTTGTTTTCGTTGGGAGGAAAATGGAGAACCCGTTGAACATTTTTTTGACACCATTCCATTGAAAAAAACTGATGCTGCATCTATCTATACCACTTTGACTGACTGGTTCAAGCAGAAGGGTATTCAGCCTACTAAGCTTGTCGGAATGGGGTTTGATGGAGCAGCAACGTTTTCTGGAGTCAGAACTGGAGTCCAGGCGAGACTCAAGAAGAATTCTCCTCGAGCTCTCTATGTTCACTGCCATTGCCACTTACTCCAACTTGCTTGTGTTCAAGCTGCAAACCACACTCCTGGAATTGAGCATGTTTACAAGACATTGCTCACTCTATGGAAATTTTTTCACTACTCTCCCAAAAGAGCAGAACACCTGAAGAGTGTACAGCGTGTGCTTGACCTACCTGAACTGAAGGTCACCAAACCGTCCGACACCCGTTGGTTAGCTCATGAACAATGTGTCAAGGCAGTGAAAAAGAGCTATGCTTCCATTGTGATTGCTCTTGAGACCTTCTATGAGCAAACACATGAGCCAGAAGCACTGGGGCTCAACAAAGCTCTATCAAAGAAGTCTACTGTGATGGCAATCTACCTCCTTGACTTCGTGCTGCCCCAAGTTGCTAAACTAAGCAGATGTCTTCAAGCAGAAAAGCTCGACTTGACCGCTATTTCTGGTTTGGTTGATTCTACTCTGCAAACTCTTCATGAATCTTTGTTACCTGCTGCAAATTGGGTGCTGGAGCTACTAGATGCCCAAGATGAGCTTCAAGCTATCGCAATAATTGACTCTGAATCTATCACTTCCTTTCAAGATAAAGTGGCTAAACCCTTCGTCACTGACTTGAAAGAAAATATTTCGAGGAGATTTTCTTCCCAAGATATTGTAGCATCATTTAGTATCTTTGACTCTTCAAAGCTACCACAAAAAGACTCTCCTGATCTGTCGTCATATGGGGATGAATTCCTTGGTGTTCTTGAGGACCACTACGGCAAGGAACTTGCAGCCAAGTCAGTAGAGGGAGAGGAATTTACCGTGCCAGCTTTAGTTTCCTCTGACATTCGCACAGAGTGGGTGACATTCAGGAGATACATCACTACTCGGCCTAAGGAAGACAATACGAAATTGCTGATGGAATTAGCTACCAACAGCATGCTTGTACAGATGTTTCCCCATCTCAGTGACCTTGCCAAGGTGTGCCTTTCGATTCCTGTTGGGACAGCATCTGTGGAACGAAGCTTCTCCCAAATGAAGATGATCAAAACAAGGCTAAGGAGTCGTCTTGGAGAACAAAATCTAGCTCACCTGATGAGAATAGCAATAGAAATGCCTGAAGAACTTCCAGATGACATTGTAGAAAGTGTAATCGATATTTGGAACAGAAAGACTAGACGTATTGCTGTATAAACGTATTGCTGTATAAATACACTTATATTTTGCTTAAATAAAATTGTTTGTTGCCTAATAATTAGACTAATGGATATAATAATTTAAAAAAATGCAGTACATAGTCACACAGGTCTATTTAGAATAATGAAATTTCATTTCAAATGCTCAAGGGGGGGCACAAAATCCTCTAGGGGGGGCGAATGCCCCCCCCCTGCCCCCCCCTAAAAAAAACCCTGCTAACAATGAATGATAATTGGCGAGCGAGCGGAGCAAGCGACACACTTACCGGGGTAACACAATTGAAAATAGGGGATGTTTGTTTATTTATAAAATGTTTGGACGTACGTATGTCATTTTGTACTTTGACCCTCGCGTATTTTTGTGTTGCTCCGTGTTCGACCCTGTCCCAAACTTCACTAAACAGAATCCTCTGGTTTAGCGTTACACTAGTAAATAAACAAATCAATAAAATAAATAACTGAATAACTGAATAAATGAATGAATAAATAATTAAATAAATAAGTAAATAGAAATAAATAAATATTAAAATAATATAATAAAATAAAATAAACAAAACAATTAAATTAATAAATGATTGAATTATTCAATAAAACCCAAGAAATTGGTTCCCAACGCTAGATATTATAAGACCACCGTCAAGATTCATTGTATTTTGTGCAGACTTCATTCAAATAGCTTTCAATATTGTCCTTTTTTTTGGTGTTTTGTTCAAATGCCAATTCAAATCAGTCAAAATTAAGCTTCATCAATACTATGAAAGTTCAAATGAAGTTGTACAGTATTAATATTAGTAATATTAATAATAATAAAATAATAATTGGCAAGTGAGCGAAGCAAGCAAGACACAATCAGGGGTAACACAATTGAAAAATTGTTTGTTTATATATTATGTTGGAACGTATGCATGTCTTATTTGTACTTTGACCCTTACATTTTTGAGTTAGTACAGTGGTCGACCCCGTCCCAAACTTCACTAAACATTATCCTCTGGTTTATCGATCATTACCTGTATCGTCCTAGAAATTGAATTGTTTACTGTTTTGTTTTGAATTCTTTTGCGGGTGCAGTTGCACTTAAAAACTTACCGGATTCTTTTCAATAGGTCACGCTAGTTAACCATTTTCCTTGTGACATTCTTTAGCTATTTAGTATCTGTAGCGCACAATACTTCCACACAACTGAACATACCTACGCAAGACTTGCTTTCGTGGTTAATTTAGTGGACAATGAATTTTCAAGTAAGTACTGTTGCGTAGGGCTTATAACTATGGCAAATAGCGTATTAACTTAACACCACTTACACGAAGCTTCTACTAACAGCTAGCCCTGCCAGGCCTACACTCAAATCAAAACTCAGACTGAAGACAAATCTTTTAAGTATACTTGTACTTGACCTCCCTCACTCTGGATCTCATGCTCACCATTTTATCCCACCTCCTCATGTCTGGGCTCATTTCGTTTCTCGCAAACTTCAAAGCTTCTTCTTGTATATGTTTCTGATCATCTGACAGGTCATCTGAAAGGTTCAATACATCTTTCTGTTCACAGCAATTTAATATGCAAATTATTACCGTGTATTAACTGCGCAGTAGATAGCAGACGCCTGGTTAGACGCCCAAGCTGCCCTGTCAACGCAATACTACTAAGTCTTTTAGTAAATCTGGACATGCTGCTCCTGCTGCTGCTGCAAACGAAGTTTGTTTGGCACGCTAAATATAGCCAGACCCTTTATCGTCCTTTACCCGCTGCACGGTTGGTTAGCACACTATGAATAACATTAGCGGTATTTGTAACTGTAACCACTGTTTCTGCGAGCTCGCATGTGGATTGTATTCGGAATAGATATTTTTACTGTGCTAGAAAACGAGTTCTTCATGGTGGCCATTTTCAACCTTTTTCATGGAAACTAAATTAAGACAATTTGAGTCAGTATATTCATTTCTTTTATTTATAAGCAGCAATTCATATATCACTCTTACCTGGAGACCAATTTCATGGTCACAAATTTTTTACTTTTTTTTATATTACCTTGTGAAAAAGCTACCATCAGAGTAAGATAAATCAATTTGTTTAGTTACTCATTGTAGTGTGCTTTACCTATGCTTGAAATGTGAAGTAATGGTGAAACAGACATGTCAATATATGATGTTAAACCTGCTCGTCTACATAATTGTAATTTTTTAATAATAATATTGACATTGTGGGGGTCGTTACTTCCCACACTAGCTAGTTCTAAGATGGAAACTCGAAGGACCAGGATGTCCACTTGATCTGGCGCAAGGCTAATATCAATCGCAACCGCTGGCCGTTTAGCTTGCAGTCTTGACTGACAGCAAAAGGTGCGCACTCCTTGTGCGGGGTATTACACAGGTTCTTAGAGGTGAACAACATTATTAACTAGAATAGGCATGCATATATACGTAACAACAAGTAGAGAGTTACGATGGGTTGCGTAACTCTACCACAATGATGATACAATAAAGGAGGGACAGGAAGTAGGGAAATGATCGTTAGTTTAGACTCTGGCTGTGGACGTAGTCCCAGACATACTCCCGGGGGAGGCTTGAGGAGTCCTGGGGATGACTTGATCTTCATCTGTGATGAGAGGTATCAGTCTGTGGATGGCTCTGGTGTATCTCTTGCCTCTGCAACGTAACGTAACAGCACGGACGTGACCGTCATCACCCGCATGTGTAGTCTCTACTACAGCAACGGGCCAGTCTCGGCTGCGTAGAGTCTCGTCTCTGACAAAGACCAGGTCTCCAGGAGCTAGAGATCTTCCAGTTCTAGTCCATTTGGATCTTTGTGCACAGGAGGCGAGGTAAGTAGCTGTCCATTGACGCCAGAGATCATTCTGTAGTCGAGAGACCAATTCCCAACGTCGGAGATTAGACATCTTGCCTGTGGAAGGCAGAGGTTGAGGTGGAGCTCTAAGAGGTCTTCCTATGAGGAAGTGTCCTGCTGTGAGGTATGTTCCTTCGGATGCTTCTTCTGTGTGCAGAGGAGCGAGGGGTCGGCTATTGAGAATAGATTCTGCTTGAGCTAGCAGTGTGTACAGCTCATCCCATCTGAGGCTGTGTGGTTGAAGAGTCTTTCGGAGTAGAACCTTCATGGCTTTGACTGCAGCTTCCCACAATCCTCCGAAGTGTGGAGCTCTTGGAGGGATGTGATGCCATCGGATTTGGTTGCTAGATGAGAACTGTGTTATGACTTGTCTCATTTCGTATGATTCGGAGAGTCTCTGCAGTTCCCGGATCTCCTCCCGGGCCCCATGGAAATTGGTTCCATTATCTGAAAAGATGTCAGCAGGGCAACCACGTCTGGAGATGAAGCGATCCAGAGTAGCACGGAATTCAGTAGAGGAGAGAGAGGCGCAGAGATCTAAGTGGACGGCTTTAGTAGTCATGCAGACGAAGACTACTGCGTATGCTTTGATCTTGGAAGGTTTTCGGGTGTGTCCCACTTTTAACTGGAACGGTCCAGCAAAATCCACACCAGTCCTGTAGAAAGGAGGAGCAGGAGTAGTTCTTGAAGAAGGGAGCATGCCCATCATGCTGGAGAGAGGTTTGGCGTAGGCCTTCTGGCAAATGGCACAGGTCCGGCTAATGAACTTGAGTAAGTTGCGTAAACCAGGGATCCAATAAGAGTTTGCCAGGATGGAAGCCATGGCTGAGATGCCAGCGTGGCTGTAGGTACGGTGAAGTGTCCTGACCAGTAGCTTGGTGAGGAGAGACTTTGGGTGAAGAACAATCAGGGTAGTAGGAGTTGATGGAGCTTCAGGGTCGCGAACTCGGCTGCAAACTAGGAGGTGTCCATGATCTGCTATCTTGACTTGAAATCGATGGAGCGAGTGTCCTGATGGAATGTTCTTGGACTTGTGCACAGCTTCGAATGCTTCTGGATAGAATTCTTGCTGAGACAATGCGTAGACGCGGTGTTTAGCAAGTTCGATCTCTTCGAATGTGAGCATGTCGGAGAGAGTCTCTTGCTGGTGGTTGGAGTGGAGGTGTCGACACCGAAGGATCCAGGCTACGACTCTCACTAGAGTGAAGAAGGAGGAGAACTTCTTCCAGAGGTTCGAAAGGAAGTTCTTTTGGGTCTCTGTCATCTGGATGCTAGGCTTGACGGAGATGTTGAGGACGGATGCCGCAGGTTTGCTGGGCTTGTGTTGAGGCCAATCTTTCTTGGGAAGGAGAAGCCAGGAAGGACCTGACCACCAGAGTGCTGACGTGATCAGGTCTTTCGCTCGGATTCCTCTACTGGCAAGATCTGCAGGGTTGTCACTGGATCTGACGTGTCTCCAGATGACGTCTGGCAGTAGCTGCTGAATGGCGAAGACTCTGTTAGCAACAAATCTATTGAGGAGAGGAGGTGACTTTGGAAGCCAATGGAGGACGATCTCGCTGTCGGTCCATGGGTGAACGCGTTGGAGAGGGATGTCCAGGAGAGATGCTGTGCGAATCAACAGTTTTGCTAGGAGATGAGCACCTGTGAGTTCGGCTTTGGGGATAGTGATAGGCTTGACAGGCAAGACTCTGGCCTTCGCGATGACCAAGGTCGAGCTGACTTGTCCTCTTGAGTTCACAGATCTGAGGTAGATGCTGGCACCGTAGGCGACTGAAGAGGCGTCTGAGAATCCATGTAAGGTCCAGGAGTCGGGAGAAGAGTCGTCCTTGGGAACAATACGTCTCGGAACTGCATGACCGTTAATGGCTGGAAGGTCGGATAGCCACTCATCCCAGTGTACCTTGATATCTTCCGGAACTGGCTTGTCCCATAAAAGAGATCGTTTCCACGTTTCTTGGAAGAGAATACGAGCTGGTATGATGGCTGGGCAGAATAGACCGAGAATGTCGAAGACACCAGCAGCCCCTGAGGCGATGGAGCGTTTGGTGGTAGTCGGAGCATTCGGAGCAGGGTCTGGAATGGAGACATGGAGAGTGTCTTTCTCCACAACCCAGTGGATGCCTAAGGCTTTGGGAGCTTGGCATGGAGGGGTGATGGATACAGGTGATGGATCTGTTTCCAGTAGATGAGGCGGAATCATAGACTTGAGTTCCTTGGAGTTGGTCCTCCACTTGCGAAGAACCATGCCTGCACGAGAGAAATGGTCACAGAGTTCGGATCTGAGTTCTTCTGCTTCGTTCACGTTTCTGGCTCCTGACAAGAAGTCGTCCACGTAGAAGGCGGAGAGGATGGCATCTGCTGCTGCAGGATGCGAGGATGAGTACAGGTTGGCCAGAGTGTGTAGCACTTGTGTGGCCAGGAAAGGAGAGCTCTTGACCCCGAAGGTGAGGCGGTTCATTCTGCAGTCGAGAATGGAGCCATTGGAAGCACGCATGAGGAATCGATGCAGGTCCCTTTCTTCTGGGTTTAGGAGGATCTCCCTGAACATCTTCGAGATGTCTGCCGTCATTCCAACGTTGTGTCGACGAAATCGAGTGAGCACGTCTGGAAGAGGCGGGTACAGGTTTGGACCTGGTAGAAGGGTGTCATTCAGCGAGACGGAGTTCGATGAACGAGCAGATGCATCAAAGACGGCTCGAACCTTTGTGGTGGTTGAGGAGTCTTTGAATACGCCATGTACCGGCAGGTAGCAGGCTGGAGAGCGAGGTATCTCGTTTGGAGGGATGACCTCGGCATGGCCCAAGTCCAGATACTCTCTCAACACGCCAGAGAAGGCGTCGAGCTTCCCTTTGGCTTTGAGAGACTTCTCATTGGCTAGAAGTCTGGAGTGAGCTTGGCGACGGGTGTCTCCAAGGGTGGGTGGATCAGAGACTCGAGGCAGGGAGACGGAGAATCTGCCGTCGATTCTCTGGTAGGTGTTGTTGAAGTTCGTGATAGTTTGTTCGTCTTCAGGCGAGTGCGTCGGCGCTTCTGGGACTTGATCCAACTCCCATAGTCGGTCGAGGTCCATGGAGAGGTCTGTAGGAGTCACTGCCAGAGTGAGCACTGGAGTAGACGAAGCTCTCACCATAGGTCCAGACAAGCAGAGTCCAAACCTGGTGGGTTGTGCCAGGAATCCATCAAGTCTGAATTCCGGGGCTGTCTTTACAAAAGAGGCATCCATTCCATTCAAGAGAATGTCCACCCGGCCTCCGAGATCTGGATCAGCTAGCTTGTACGACGAGAGGGACGGCAGCGAGGTGATCTTGTCCTTGTCAGCAGGGGAGTCCAGATGAGGCAGCTTGGGATGAACGGTGAACCTGAATGGCTCAGAGTGGAATGAACCATCCACTGAGTGTAGCGAGGCTTTTGCAGTGAATTTGCACTGAATGTAGGAACCACCACACTCAAGAGTACGAGGCTTGGATGTTCTCTTGAGCCTGAGGTCCGAGGCGAGTTTGTCAGAGATGGCACTAACAGCAGCTCCACTGTCTAGAACTGCTCTGGCCACCACAGTCTGTCCTTCGTTCTCGATGGAGACCAGCGCAGTGTGCAGGAACCTGATGTCGGAGTCTGTGTCGTCGTCCGATGAATTCGAGGTTTGATCAATGGTGGTCAACATCTGGTGAATCTCGGGAGCATTGGGGGTAGAAGAAGGAGAGGCCTGTGGCTCGATGTGGAGCATCGAATGGTGTTTGGCACCGCAGGTCCTGCAAGAGAATTTGCTTGGGCAATTCCCACGACCGTGTTGACTCGAGAAACAGTTGGTGCAGAGCCGTTTGTCGCGAACCAACTTGTTTCTGCTTTCAACATCCATCCCTTGAAACGTGGAGCACTTCATGAGTCCGTGGTTGTCATTGCAGGCGTAGCAATTGGGAAGTTTCTTGGGAGTAGACTTGTGGTGGTGGGGTTTCTGCTTGACAGGCTGAGAGTGAGATGAGGAATAGGCGAAGTGAAGAGATGATCGAGTCGACGTTGGGGCAGGAGACGAGTTGTCGTTGGCGAGTTCTCGTTGCCAGTACTGCACAAACGATAGGACTGTTTCCATTTCTGGCACAGTGTCTGGCTTCTTGTGGCGTAGCCATTCCCTTTTGCAGTCAGGGTCCATGAGGCTGACCAAGACCATGGCAAGGTATGCGCTGAGGGAGTCGCCCACAAGTGACTGAAATCTCTGGAAGGGTAGTACGAGGTTGTCGTAGACGTTGTCGAGGTCGGTAGCAGTTAGGTGGAATTGCTTGACAGTGTCTATTTTGTTGATGATAAGAGGGCACACAACTTGTGGAGATCCAAACTTGGTGCGTAGGAGAGTGAGCATTGTGTCCAAGTCTGCGTTGGGATCGGGTAGGTTGTGAAGAATCTTGAGACCAGAAGGGTGCTGGATAGCTTTGATGAGATGTCCCTTGATCTCGAGGTTGGAATGTCCTTTTGCTCTAGCGTTGATCGTAGCCTTGAACATTGTCTCGAAGTTCGCCCATTTGAAGGGGTCACCGTCGAATGTTGGAACGTCCAGATGTAGTGAAGAGTTGTTGTGACTTGTCGATGTAGCAGGAGATGAAGCAGGAGAGGATGATGTCATGGCCGCTGTGAGTATGGGTACTGCTGGGTCACGGCAGGATGAGTGAACATCTCTGCTGAGCACGGCAAGACTCTCTTTCACGTCTTGGAATCTTCTGTCAATGGCGGGGCTGTCTTTGGTGTAGCGTCTTGCTAGCTTAAACCAGTCACTGCAACGAGCAGACAGGTTGACAAAAGAGTCTCGAAAGAGAGGTGAGTTGACGTCTAGGACGGATTGTGCTGTTGTGAGGTCTTCGCTCAGGCCGTTGCTGTCGATCCACAACTCATGGAAGAGCTTGAAGTCCCTGATGGTTGTCTTGACCTTGTCGTAGGTGTCTTCGTCTTTGTCTTTCTCCGTTTCCTCGGCGTCGTCATCCATGTCGTTGTCCAAGACCAGTTCGTCGATCCGATCTTGGATGGATTTGTGAGTAGATCTGAGGGAGACTAGATCTTTGAGGAGGTCGTCGAACACTAGTCCAGAGATCTCGTCCGGGTGCTTGCCTTGAAGTTCGGAGACTTTTCTCTGCAACCTAGTGAGCATTCCTCGCTTGTTGCCTCTCTTGCGATGGAGGGATTGCAAGGCTTGAGAGAACTCGGAAGGTTCAGACATGGTGAGTAACTGGAGTTGAAGAAATACGGAAGTGGTTTGAAGATAGATTGGATACGAGTGGTGTTGATGTGAGCCACGCGTAGCAGTCAGAGAAGTGAGGGTTGAAGATGGAGTCGAAACGAAATAGCAACAAATAGTGAGCTAAGCTACAGCTACGAAATAGCAACTAATAGAAAGCTAAGTAAGTCGAAATAGCATCAATAGAGAGCTAAGCACTAGTTCAAACAAAGGCTCGAAGGACCATTTAATGTGGGGGTCGTTACTTCCCACACTAGCTAGTTCTAAGATGGAAACTCGAAGGACCAGGATGTCCACTTGATCTGGCGCAAGGCTAATATCAATCGCAACCGCTGGCCGTTTAGCTTGCAGTCTTGACTGACAGCAAAAGGTGCGCACTCCTTGTGCGGGGTATTACACAGGTTCTCAGAGGTGAACAACATTATTAACTAGAATAGGCATGCATATATACGTAACAACAAGTAGAGAGTTACGATGGGTTGCGTAACTCTACCACAATGATGATACAATAAAGGAGGGACAGGAAGTAGGGAAATGATCGTTAGTTTAGACTCTGGCTGTGGACGTAGTCCCAGACAGACATCTATGGTTTGCCAAAACAACCTTAAAACAGAAGTATCCAAACTTTATATTGAATTGCAGGCAACTTCACATGATATTCATTGCTGCATAAAAAAATATAACTTTGAGATAAATTTATTTTGTTTTAATCTAAGGTTATGCAGGAAGTGACATAGAAGTGACGTTTACTTAGCAACAGTTGTTACGTCGCCATTTTGAGTGGCAAAACGTAGAGCGGCGTGCGGCGTATTCTAGGCTAATTGTGTCTTCACCTGGCTTTTCTGCTTATTATTTCTCGTTGGACGAAGCTTTAATGCGGTACAGGGAAAGTTATCTAAGCTGGAAGCCTGAAGACCCTTACCTCAGCTAAAAGGAAGGATTTATTGAAATCCTTGGGATAAATATGGCCTGAAGTATCCAGATATATTTTGGTACCTCATTGAATAGACTAGTAAGTATACTGGTGAAACGTTGAAAGCTTATAAAAGTCTTGATTCCTTAGGTAGCTAACGTTAAGGGTGTAGCAGTATCAGGTTCTGATTCCCACTTTGGTTCAGTGCGTCACTCACAAAGGCTTACAGTACCTCCAGCAACTCCTTTGTCACTATTTGGATGAACCCTTCATAACAATTGCATTTATTAAACCAATTGAACTGATCGAGACAGAGCTTCTACCTGACCTTGTTGGTAAATGGTTCACCAAGAAGCAACGGTTAGTTCAGCACATCTGTCTTCTAGCTTTTCTTCTGATATTGTGACCATGGAAGGTCCCGTTAGATTTACTGCAGGAAAGCAGAGTCTGGAAAGATGATCTGCTGTGATAATAGTAACTGCCCAACAAAATGGTTTCATACGACTGAAGTGCCTGAAGATGAAATGGATTCCCAAAGGAAAGTGGCTATGTCCTTCCCGTCATCGCATGGGGAAAAAAGTTGAAGTCTAAGTAAACTCTGTTATTGTATAGTTCATTAGCTATGTTTTTTGGAATAATTTTTCCCCCAACCAAATATTAAATTCACATTTCATTATTTAACATTGTAACAACAAAAAATTGGGAATGGTTAAAGTGAAACAACTGATGGACATAAATTACCTAGTGCACAACTTATGACTATAGCTATTTTATCTTTTGGACTAGTATACATTCTTTTTCACTGGTCATAATAAAGTTGATTGGTGTTGTTGATTCAAATATAATGTACTATTGACAATGTAGGCCTATGACTCATTCAACATGAATTAAACTCTTGACAGTTGACGAGAAAAATCTACTTCACTTTTTGTCAGCTGTGGTTTTTCACCAGTAAATGGTGGAAGCTTGACACAGTAGAGACCAGCACTTTCAAGAATATTAAAACCTCTATCTGCTAAAACAAGTTCACCTGGACATCTTCATATCTTCTTTATCTACTCCATTATTCTCTTCTTCTTTTATTCACTTCAGCACTCCTTTTAAACCGATGCCATCGATAGCTTTCCGTTTTAGAGGGCTTGTAATGTGTGCAAACACTTACGATATGACAGGAGACAAGGGATAGTTACATTAACATCCTGATACAAAATGATCGCTACATAGCCAAGTGTACTCATTAGGTATCGGGTCTTTCCAGCCTACAACCGCTATCCATCTAACATCAGAGCCTTTTTAAAGCAGTGCGTACAACCAACAGCACAAAAGCTCGGGTCTGACTAAAACACGGACCGGACCGGACCCCCACGGACCGGACTAAATTCGCGAAATACTCGCGGACCGCCAACGCGCATGCCCGGACTTCGTGTAGTCCGTTGTAGCGCCATTTAATGAGTTGGAGAGAAAGATTGGTTTTACGTAACAAAGGTAAGAAAAATATAGTTACTCGTAGAGAGTGAATTAATTTGTTGTCAGTGATGCTTCCTCGACTACTCTTTATTAAGTTTGGTATCTAATCTTACTAAAATAGTTGACATACAACAATGCAATTGTGATATTAAGACTATCCTATTGCAGATAATAATAACAGTTATTATCATTGTATTAATAATAACAAATATTATTATCATCATCAGTTATTATTATTATTATTATTATTATTATTTTTGAATTATAACTAATTAAAAAGTGTACAGCAGTTTCCCCTCATATAATTTGTGCCGGTGGACACATCTGAAGTGACTTCTCATCAATTAAAGAGTGTACGACAGTTTCCCCTCGTATAATTTGTGATGGTGGACGCATCTGAAGTGACTTCTCATCAATTAAAGAGTGTACGACAGTTTCTCCCATATAATTTGTGATGGTGGACGCATCTGAAGTGACTTCTCATCAATTAAAGAGTGTACGACAGTTTCCCCTCGTGTAATTTGTGATGGTGGACGCATCTGAAGTGATTCCTTTTCAATTAAAGAGTGTACTACAGTTTCCCCTCGTATAATTTGTGCTGGTGGATGCATCTGAAGTGACTTCTCATCAATTAAAGAGTGTACGACAGTTTCCCCTCGTATAATTTGTGATGGTGGGCGCATCTGAAGTGACTTCTCATCAATTAAAGAGTGTACGACAGTTTCCCCTCGTATAATTTGTGCTGGTGGATGCATCTGAAGTGATTCCTTTTCAATTAAAGAGTGTACGACAGTTTCCCCTCGTATAATTTGTGCTGGTGGATGCATCTGAAGTGACTTCTCATCAATTAAAGAGTGTAAGACAGTTTCCCCTCGTATAATTTGTGATGGTGGGCGCATCTGAAGTGACTTCTCATCAATTAAAGAGTGTACGACAGTTTCCCCTCGTATAATTTGTGCTGGTGGATGCATCTGAAGTGATTCCTTTTCAATTAAAGAGTGTACGACAGTTTCCCCTCGTATAATTTGTGCTGGTGGATGCATCTGAAGTGACTTCTCATCAATTAAAGAGTGTACGACAGTTTCCCCTCGTATAATTTGTGATGGTGGGCGCATCTGAAGTGACTTCTCATCAATTAAAGAGTGTACGACAGTTTCCCCTCGTATAATTTGTGCTGGTGGATGCATCTGAAGTGATTCCTTTTCAATTAAAGAGTGTACGACAGTTTCCCCTCGTATAATTTGTGCTGGTGGATGCATCTGAAGTGACTTCTCATCAATTAAAGAGTGTACGACAGTTTCCCCTCTTGTAATTTGTGCTGGTGGATGCATCTCATAGTTGCCAACCATCCCGATTCTGGCGGGCAATCCCGACATTTTAGCTCCAGTCCCGCTCCAGTCCCGACATCACCAACCAGAGAGGGTCCGAGGCCAGGAAATGAAGGCTAAATTGTAACAGTACAGCTCGAGACTTAGTTTAGCTAGCTATGGCCCGAGTAGGGTCAAAGTACAGTTATTTTTAGTCATAACAATTTACATCATCAAAATTAACACGTGATGGTTGCTTGTATCACAGAATTAGAAGAAGAGCATGATCCAGCACCCTTCTTCTCAGCTGTAAGGAAATTTTACACTGCCTCTCTTAAGAAGATGCTCAAGAAGTTTCCATTTGGTGACTCACTGTTGAAAGACTTCGGAGTTCTTCAGCCGGATAAAACAGCATCCTGTGGACACCATTGTCGGCTTGGCAAAACGCTTTCCACAGCTTGAACTGTCTAGTAGTGAATCTCTAGATAAGTTGAAGGAGGAATTCTTAGATTTTCAACTGTCACCAGAAGATCTTCCCCCTCCAAGTGAGTATAAAGCTGCTGACCTCACTCTGAAGCCAAGAGTAGGTGCTTTCTGGTCTAGGGTAAGTAAAATCAAGACCCTAGATGGAAGAGACAGGTTCAGTGCTTTAGTCAAGTTAATGTATGGCCTTATGTCTGTACCTTGCTCCAATGCTGATTCTGAGAGGGGCTTTTCAATCTTGCGAAAGATTCACACTGACCAGAGGTCAAACTTGGATCAGTCTACCATCATTGCACTCATGTCAATGAAGTTCAATTGTGATGACTGCTGCCATGACAGTAGACTCAGCTCAGAGCTTCTATCTCGATGCAAGAAAGCAACTCGCCAATCACTTCACAAAGACTAAAAACAAGTTCACATAACAAATCATCAGTTCACAAAACAAATCATCAGTTCACAAAACAAATCATCAGTTCACGATCAATCACCATGTACCACTGAATCTTTTCGATGTGCATGTGGACGTGGCAAAAGGGGCGTGGTCGTGGCAAAAATTGTCAGGCGCGCAAGCTCGCCAGGTTGTCCCTACATTATGTATCTAAAAGTTGGCAACTATGGCATCTGAAGTGATTCCTTTTCAATTAAAGAGTGTACGACAGTTTCCCCTTGTATAATTTGTGCTGGTGGATGCATCTGAAGTGACTTCTCATCAATTAAAGAGTGTACGACAGTTTCCCCTCGTGTAATTTGTGATGGTGGACGCATCTGAAGTGACTTCTCATCAATTAAAGAGTTTATGACAGTTTCCCCTCGTATAATTTGTGATGGTGGGCGCATCTGAAGTGACTTCTCATCAATTAAAGAGTGTACGACAGTTTCCCCTCGTATAATTTGTGCTGGTGGACGCATCTGAAGTGACTTCTCATCAATTAAAGAGTGTACGACAGTTTCCCCTCGTATAATTTGTGCTGGTGGATGCATCTGAAGTGACTTCTCATCAATTAAAGAGTGTACGACAGTTTCCCCTCGTATAAATTTGTGATGGTGGGCGCATCTGAAGTGACTTCTCATCAATTAAAGAGTGTACGACAGTTTCCCCTCGTATAATTTGTGCTGGTGGATGCATCTGAAGTGATTCCTTTTCAATTAAAGAGTGTACGACAGTTTCCCCTCGTATAATTTGTGCTGGTGGATGCATCTGAAGTGACTTCTCATCAATTAAAGAGTGTACGACAGTTTCCCCTCGTATAATTTGTGCTGGTGGACGCATCTGAAGTGACTTCTCATCAATTAAAGAGTGTACGACAGTTTCCCCTCGTATAATTTGTGCTGGTGGATGCATCTGAAGTGACTTCTCATCAATTAAAGAGTGTACGACAGTTTCCCCTCGTATAATTTGTGATGGTGGACGCATCTGAAGTGACTTCTCATCAATTAAAGAGTGTACGACAGTTTCCCCTCGTATAATTTGTGATGGTGGACGCATCTGAAGTGACTTCTCATCAATTAAAGAGTGTACGACAGTTTCTCCTCGTATAATTTGTGATGGTGGACGCATCTGAAGTGATTTCCCATCAATTAAAGCGTGTACGACAGTTTCTCCTCATATAATTTGTGATGGTGGACGCATCTGAAGTGACTTCTCATCAAACGACAGTTTCCCCTCGTATAAATTCTGAAGTGATTAAAGGTGTACGACACGCACATCTGAAGTGACTTCTCATAATTAAAGAGTGTACGACAGTTTCCCCTCGTATAATTTGTGATGGTGGACGCATCTGAAGTGACTTCTCATCAATTAAAGAGTGTACGACAGTTTCCCCTCCCTCTGAAGTATCAATTAAAGAGTGTACGACAGTTTCCCCTCCGGTGGATGCATCTGAAGTGACTTCTCGCTAATTAATGTGTGTACGACAGTTTCCCCTTCATATATTATGTATGGTGAATTATGTATATGAATTTTTATTCAGTCATAAATACAGCATATTAAAATCAATAAACAAAATTCAAAAATTAATGAGTGATTTGATTGACAGTTCATAAATCATTCTTTTCCTGATAGTGGAGATATCTCTCTGCATAATAATGACATAATAAATGCACACCACTAGCTAACAATAATAATAATTCAGTTACCTGATGAAATGAAAGAGATGTTCCTATTCCCTCATGCCTGGCATACTATATTAAATTCACATTTTGAGTTGAAACTAGCTATGCATAAGTGTAGCAGCTACTTAACAAATAATCATATTCAATAAACTTACCATGCAAGTAAATACACCACAATCATAACCATTATTCTGTACAGGTATGTTCTGAAATAAAGTAATTTTGATTAATAACACATAATAATATTTCAAAAGTTTTTTTTATATTAATACCTTTGGGGACCACAGTTTCCATGTTGAAAAATTATCGTCAGTATATCTTCTGGACAAATAGTCTCTAATTTACCAATTCAGTATATAAACTATTTGTATAGCTAGACAGATCATTACCTAATATTTTTTAAGCAGCTCTCATCATTTCCTAACATGGAATCATAGCATTTGATTGTCTTCTCATGAGCATCCACAACAACTAGCCGCCAATGAGAAGATGTGATGATCGGTATCAACAGCTTGTGAAAGGACATGTCCATCTAATTAAAAAAAAAAAAAGTTACAGGTTGAGTGAAGTGGAATGTTGAAAAATACCTTAATCCACTTTGACACAACTTCATATCCACAGGTACAAAGTTTTTGGTAGAAGAAACACGATAGAGCTAATATAGAATTAGGGGACTTGGCATTGGACACCTTAGTTATTAGTGTAGTGTAAATGTCAATGATCTGTACGTTGGATAAGCATCAGAAAAATTAAAAGTATTCATAAGATTTATACTGATACCTTGTCATTAAGCCAAGATGTCCCACTCAATGTCTTAAGGTCTCTTACATAAAGATCACATCCATCAAGAGTTAGAAGTTTGTGTTCATCGCTCTTTAGCAGCTCTGATTGAATCTGTAATATACTAGATAATGGCAAATTGCTATTATAATGCTACTTTATTACTCTGTTCTTCTGTTCAATTGTGAGCTCAAATAAAATTTGAAGTTCTTCTGGCACACTCTCCTCCTAAAAAGAATAGTCACTTAATAATAAAAAGTCATTTTATAAAAGGAATGTTTACATACTTTGGTAGATTTATCGTTTTTTGGAGAAGCCACACCAACGCGACCTGATCAATACTTACTGTTTGCTAGATTAAGAAAAACTGAAGCATAAAATTCTAACCTGACTGACTCAGCTGTGCATGTGCATTTTCGTTTGAGGCAGCTCTGCTCAAGCAAATTTGGACCACCAAATTTTGGCTTGTCCAAACAATAGACACAAAGAGCACAGTCCTTAGACTGACAACTTTCACAGCTACCACATCTCTTGCGCTTGGTTCCCACAGGTACTGTGTAAATATTGATTATCAAATTCCTATTAAGTGGTCAATTTCCACACGTACCTAATTTGGTCACAGCAGCTTCTACTTTAGAGGTGGAATCTAACAGAGAAAATTCATCGGAGGTGTTCTTCACTTCTAATGGTTCGGCACTTAGTTTACTGTTGTCATTGTCATACTCGTCTGATATTTTCTAGATAAAATAGCAATTTTTAACATAATTGTTAAGTATCCTGATTTCCCCAGTAGAACATTAGTCCAATTATCATTTATTAGAATTTTCCAGCACTATAAATTCTGGATGGGTTTATTGGAACTATCCCTGTGAGTGAATTTGGTCAGTCAAGGTTAACTAACCCAAGTAAAAAAATTTTCTTATTAGATCTTGTAAATGTAAGTTATCATATTCTGGCTAATTCCTAAGTCAGATTTGACATGATTTTCAAACATATACAGTCAGAATGTTTTTAGATTTAAGGTCCTGTAAGATCTTATTCGGAATCTTATATTTTCTTAGCAGATCTTATAACATTTCTATCAGAATCTTTTAATTTCTGACTTCAAGATCTGTTAAAATCTTACCAGATCTGCTTATTTAGTTTATTATCAATCCTATTTAATCCAGTAAGATCTTTCATGATCTGAATACTTTTCCAATCAGATCTGCACAGTTCTTGTAACATAATCATGTATATCTAGTTGAATCAATCAATAATTTGTTATATTATTGAAGATCAGATAGGATCAAATACGATCTGATTGGTTTTATCTTCCTCTATTTGGACAGATATATTCAGCCATCTTACTTCAAAGATCTACTAGGATCTCATCAGATTTCCTAATGGTCACAGAGAGATAGGGTCGTCAGGATTAACTGAGGACCCACACTATAAACTGAAATGGTATGATGGAAACTGGTAGAAGTAGTGGTGTTATAGCTAGAATGGTAATATAATGCAAGATCAGAAGAAAATATTTGAATAAAAGAGACCCACATGTAATAGCTATGTGAGTGTAATTAAAAATAAGATAGGAGCAGCTGGTAAACATAACAAAATAAACATTAGAAAAATACACAGATAACTGAACTTAATAGCTAATGCAAATTGATCAACTTAATTGGAAATAAGAGCAACATGAGATGCACATAATATCTGTCAGTTCTAGCTAATAATGTAATGATCATTTCATTGCAATCCTCATTAGTTTACACAGTGTAGTAGTACAGTAGATTGGCAGTTATCCAAACACGTTGGGACAAAGAGAGGTGTTAGAATAACTGAAATGTTCAAATAACTGAAAATGTATTAGGGCGTGGTCAAGCGATATACGTTATGTCTTCATGTGTTACTCTATTAAATTTTTGGTGTTTGGTTAACTGAAATGTTCGAATAAGTGAAGTTTGGATTGCTGACATTCTACTGTACATTAATGATGTTATTCAAATGTATTCTCTGTGTAACAAAATAATGTTGCCAATGCAATCTGTGGTTTCTCTCTTACACTCTAACTTATTGTCCCTCCCATACACAAACCTGTTGGGATGCAGTTGAGTCTGGCGCAGGTATTACCTCATAATCACCAGGCCTTGGAGCTTTGCGTCCAGATTTTCTTTCTGATCGGCTACGCATATTTCTTCTCAGCTGCGTCAAATTAACTTTTTTTTGGACACCTGGATTAGCTAATCCAATACTTAATTGTGCTGCTATGATATGGTAGCACCTAGAAGTCGCAGGGCAAGAGCATGACTCACTTGGAAACAACTTCACAGCATGTGGCGTTCCGTTTGTACCTTTGACTGTGAAAGTTCCGAGAGATGGATTGTGGCACACCAACTGATTTGCTACATGTTGTCTGAAATTATTTAATGTTTTAGTTCATGCATTATTAATTAAATGATTGAGATATCTAATAGCACTGGAATGAAATATTGCTGATAAGTCTGAATGGACCATATTATTTTATGAAGGAAGAGGGGAAAATATTATGGTAACAGATGAAGATTACTACACCTGTGGTAAAAAAATAATACATACCCATTTGGCCATTAGGTGAGACACATTGTATGAAAATTGTGCACACAGGGTGAGAACACAATAACTACAAGAACATGGCTGTGGGTCGGGCCTAAAGTCAAGACCGGGTGTGGCCGGACCACTCCCGCATCGAACCGTTTAAACTTAACTATATTTTAGTCATGCATTTGTTTTATTGTGCGTATGTGTGTGCCTGTGCTGTAATGCGAACTAAACGCTGCAGTGCAGGAAGTCTAGCTTGTGTGTGTCATCGTGTGTCAGTACTCGTCATAATAGGTGTGGTCTTCATGGTCATATAAATAGTTGTATCAGCCATTTTGCTTCAGTTCTACCTCGTGCCTTCTTTTTTTTGATAATAGATTTAAAACTCTATCTGTCAGACTACTCTGGTGGCAGCAACCTTGCCGGCCAGTACATGAGTAACTTGTGAGGAGCTCCTCTGAGACTGTGCGCGGCAATACCTCCCTTACGAACCAGCTTCCCACAATGGCCCTATCTAAGAGAGGGAGGAGGGAGGGAAATTACTTTACAGACCTGTTTTCCAACTGTATTTGTTAAATTCTTCCATGTTGACCTAACTGTGATGCTAAATTCCCTGCATATTACTGATATCTACAATCAATAATAAATTTCCTGCATTTAGCTTCTTTTTCTTTGTTCTTAACTTTGGAGGATGTTTATTTGTTGCGTAGAGTGTATGGTATGACCTATCTCAGCCAGAACTCCAATATGTCTGCAAGACCTATTGCCTCCCACAACATTCAGATCGTGTTAGTCAAAGAGGTATGCAAACTAATTCCTCTATGATAATGGAAGATCGCTAACTACGAAGTTCTGTTTAGTGACAAGGTTGACAACTACACAGCGAACGCAAAAAGTGAGGGTCAGAGTACAAAATGACATAGGCACGTCCACATATACATAAACAAACAATAAATAATTTTCAATTTTCGATGTGTTACTCCTAGTAATCTCTCGCCCACAATTAGTTAGCTCGCCAATCAATCAATACTAAATAATGATGAAAGTTTAAATCGGCCAAATTTATCATTGTTTATTGTAGTCTTTTCAAATTATTAATATGGTTATAATATTGTGCTCCCTTTAGAGCATCCTCATATTACATCCCATTAATTTATTGATAAATATGTACTAACCTTGCTCTGGCCTGCTGACTGCTACACGGAAGTTCATGATCCATGTTGTTGTTATCAGTTGTCACTTCATCTATATTACCAGTAAATAATAATTTTGACTTATGAATGTTCATAAATTTACCACAGCTTGGTAGAGACGTGGATTTGTCAGGTTTCTTCTTCAGCATAACCATCTCCACTATTTCTTCCTGAGAATAAGTCTGGATGAAATGGAGATCTTGTGGAGACCTTGTCCATTTGGAAAACCTAGGACAGAGCTTATAATCTCCTACACCTGTTAAATGCAGGAAGTGCGAATAAAAACCTATTAATAGTATAAATAATTATCTATTGGCAATGTGTTTCAACAGCACCAATACAAGGAGTTGTACATAACAATATTCTATGATGAACTCATGTGGCTCCACCTATTGTATTACTTGACTCATTTCACTCCGTTATGAAACATCCTAGGACTTTCTCCAGCACAGTGATGGCTGTTTATTATACCATAACAGTCAAAAAGCAGTATGCATTGCGCCCCATAATTAAGGTGCCCACACTGGCATCACATCTCATTTAACCTTTATATTGAAAATTTGAATAGAAAACCTATGCTACTTTGGATTTGAGAGAATGGAATTAAATAGCTACATACATTGCATGTGGTCAAGTAGTGTAAAATGAGTATATATGTCACTTGACTTAGAAGAATCACCTTACAACACTGTGACCCTTTAAAAAAACCATAGATGGTATTTGAAGGAGTTACAGACTCAGTATGATGTGCTTACCAATAAATCCTCTCTGAATTTCATTGTGAAAAAATGCTTGTACATGGTACAAGGTAAGCACAATGGTGTCCAATGGAACTTCCCTCCATCCTTGCAGTCTCTTCAAAGTAGCATTAAAACTCTCAGACATGTTGTTGGTGACACCAGAGAAAGGATGATAGATTTTTAGAGGCTCTAAAATGAACCTACCAAGTGAAGTTTTCATCTACAGCAAAGTTAATTGTTTTACACAACACGGCAATGACATGTGTACATGTTGAAAGAAAGTTTTATATGTTAAAATGAATCATGACCATACCAGTGCCTCCTCCCTCTCCTGCAAACCCTTATGGGTGAACTGGCCACTAATCACCCCCACCCCCACCCCCCCAACCTGTGCCTACAAAACAGCAAGGTCTGTCAGCCTGGCTCAGCTTTGAGTAGACTAGCTTCTGTGGCTCACCATCAGCTTGCTTAGCTTTGAGTAGACTAACTCACCCTAGTGGCTAACCATCCCATGCAATGTACAAACCACCAGGCTCCCATAAGCTTGGCATGATGTGTTGGTTCTTGCTCCAGATCATCAACAACAAGCAGAATGCTAGCCAGGAGTTTAGCTCACTAGACATGCTAACCACTATCTACCGTTTAATAATATTCTCTTTATATAATATACTCTTCATAAATACACACACACAATCAATGCCTAATTAATTAATATCATATGGTACAACACATGCACAATAAGTATTGCATTGCATTGACCTTACTCACCTCAGAATGAATCATAGCCATGTAATACTGATGAAAAGATTGGCTCCAAGAACTCTCAAATTCCTTCAGTTTTCTTTCATAACTGTCGCTGCTGCTCTGATTGAGAAGGTCCCGAATGTGGCTGATGTACACATGCATTTCCATTGACGTAGCTCCATGGTTCCTCAACCATCTCTTAACAGCATTGATGGTATGGTTCCAGCAACGAACTCTCCTTACTTTTGGCAAATACTTTCCAATTGCCTATACAATCAGTTTGGGACAACACCGAATTACAAATAACATGCAAACAATCTAACCAACATGAAATAGTTATTGATTATAATTATCTTCTGAAACTCTTTTTTTATTATAAAAATAACTATAATTACAAGTAAATCTGTGTGTGTGTGTATGTATGTATGTATGTATGTATGTATGTACGTATTAATGTATGTATGTACATGTATCATGAAAACCATTGTAGCTATTTGTGTGTGTGTGTGTGAGTGTGTGAACAGGTGAATGCATGGCTATCTGCAGGCCATTGACAATATCCTCACTCCTCATCTGTATTTGTATTTATACATTTACAAATCAAGAATTGAATAATAAAAGTATAAATAGGTTATAGGTATACTTGTATACATATACATGCTTGCACACACACACACATGCAAAAACACGCATATATTTATTGTACATAGGATCTTTTTCTTGGATTTCTTGCATCACGCGAGCATTAAATATGTTCCTAGCTATATTGAATGCTGAATATTGAATGCTCCAACATAACCAAGAGTAGTTCTGGACAACTATATTTTTAGATGTATGGCCAAGTTACGTCTAGACGACGAGTCTTTGAAGCACAATTTTTTTTACTGTTTTGGAAAAATGTCTAGTGTACAATAAACAATATATTAACCTCACGCTTAATGCATTTTCACTCGCCTTCAGTTCATGAAAATAAATAACTATGCTTTTGAATTGTCTCTCCATAGTGTATACTGACTCACATAATAATTATACATACATACATAAATACATACATACATAAATACATACATACATACATACATACATACTAAACAAGTCAATTGCTACAATGATTGGATTCAGAAAGGACCCCTGATGTAAAAACAGATGTTATATAGCTATTTTATATAATGAAGTATTATATGCACGATTGTTACAATATCACTTCACATCTCACAATAGTATGTATATGTAAATAATCACTAGATACTAACATTTTACCACAAAAAGCTGTGATGGGGGACAAATGAGCAATAATCTAAGAGGAGGATTTTGGAAAGGAGTCCATAATGTGTGAAGTTTCAAAATAACTGTATACTGGCTGTATAAACTGAGAAAACTGCTGTCTATGTATGTTATCTTAGCATTTCAATCAATTTTTAGAACTTTTATTCTATAAACCTAAAATAGCTTACCTTATATATGCCAGATTCCTCATCAGTAACCAATGGTACTTCTGCTTGTCCATTTACTAAACGTGGAACACGTAAAGCAATTTCACGCATGAGCTCTTCGTGACATGATTGAAATTTTCTTTCATGTAATAGAAACAAACAGGGAATCACTGGTGAAGATGAAAAAATGGTATGTCTGAATAAAAAAGCAGATTAATAAAAATCACCGAGCTGGAAGGTCGTATCGTACGACAGAAGTTGAGGAGATTCTGATTCAGCCTGAAGCAATGAATTTAGCTCTTCAGACACACTGCTATGGCCACATACAATCAAAACATCAGGAAAAGTTTTTATTGAAATAACAAATGGACTGATGTCATATGCCAGTTCATGGAGATTGTAGAGAGCATCATGAGATAATCTAGACTTTTGATGCTCACTTTGTTGCATATTTGAAATTTGCTTAGTGTTGCGAGGCTTCATTGTCCAATCGCAGCTTTGAACATTGCTTGATGAAATTACATTTTTATACACATTTGCTGGGAATTCAGCCCTCTTCCTGAGTGAGTCTAGTACTGAAGGGCATGTACGGAAATAGGGCTGCTTATGAAGAGCATTTCCGTGTGGAAAATCAATTACAATTTCTTCATTACCTAAATAATGTACCAATACAACTGAAACTTCATCATCTTCAAGAAAATATGCAAATTTTCTGAATCTAGAATCGCTTCCCGTAGGTAAAACACAAATAAAATAAATTTTTTTTTATGCTGGGATTTTTCTTGGGAATTAATTTTGTCCCATTTTGGAACCACCGATACCCATCACTTCTCCAATCTACCAGGAAAAAAATCAATCATTATAAAAATCAATTGGCTTTAGCTGTACTATTTGCACCTTTATTGCCCTGAGATAAGGAATACAGAAACAATTCTCCACCCTTAGGCCTCACAGCAACACTGTCTGAAATCAAATAGGTACTGCAGTTATTAAAATAACTTAATACTTCTTGTGTTGTGAGATTTCTGCAAATACGTGGCAGTGGCTTCCCCATTTCTTCTCGCTTTTCTCAGCGTAGCATCCAGACTACTGGATTAGCTGACTGCATGCCAAGTGAGCAGAGACGGACGCCCCCCCCCCCCCCCCCCAGAACGTGTTTTGGACATGCGCGTTGGTGGTCCGCGAGATTTTCGCGAATTTAGCTCGGTCCGTAGGTCCGGTCCGGTCCGAATTTTAGTCTCACCCTTATGCTTGCGAGATGCACGCGGAGCCAGGTGAGGGTGGTAGATTTTCGTGGTTGATAGCACTTAACACTTCCCACAGCCTTACCAACGGTTGCTATGGGTCTCCTCCCTTAATACCTGTGAATGTTTCAATTGGGAGGATTCCTAAAATAGTGAATATAATTATTTTTTTGCTAATGAAACAATTATAAACAATAATGATACTATTTGTCCTATGCTTACAACCTTTTTATTGCCACTGTGTTCAACAAACCTGAAAGAAAAAATTACTGATTAATAGTATTGTAATATTACTATATTAATTATCAGGAAATCTTACTGTGGTGATTGATTCTTAACTTTGCCTGAATTAAAAAAATGGCAATTGTTATATTATAATATTACATGAACTTCTGCTTACTTTTTCTCTTCATTGTGATTGTAAATACTACTATTCTTATGACATGAATAATGATGGTCAGAAGACATGTCACAGCAACACTCAGTATTGTTGATAATGAAGAGCTAGAACATGTATTTAGTACTTCATTTTTGCATTGTTCAGACATACTCAGACATTCCTGGACATCAGACTTAAATGTATCATTGACCGTTTCGAGTGTATCATTGATATTTAATGTATCATTGATATTTAGTGCAGCATCTGAAAATTTAATACATGATATAAATATATCACATGTATTTCTTGCATGTTTTTAATTGCAAATAATTATGAGCATGAATCATTCTATTAGACAAAGCATTTAGATACAACTTTACTCTATTTTTTTACTTCAATTTCGTAATAATAGTCCCATAGATAAATTAAAACAGTAATGATATCACAAAAAGTACACTTTGGTACATTAATTGGTATTTATTTATTCCTACTACTTACTGGTAACTGATGTTGTTGGTAGTGTATCATCCCAGAAGTCTATTCCCCAAGTTATGTTTATACATTGTATAACCGTATTAATATATAATAAATGTACAGTCATTCGGTTATTGTTTGTAATGCTATAAAATAGTATAGTAGAAGCTTTCATCAGCTGACATTCTAAATGAATATAAAGATATTTAGCCATTTAAATTCATGAGTAGTGTAATTATTATTATATATATTAAAAAAAACACATTCACATCAAATGCTAGTTTTTATTAAAAAACAGGCAATAAATATGTACACAATCGCATTTACATGCATTTTGAAACTTGCCTAATACAAAAGTAGAATATATCCTGTGTGGGCAGTCATTGAGTGCTATAGTGATGTTGTGTACTGTACTGTTATCAGTGTTGTGGATGATGAGATCATCCTGTGTGTAGGATTCAGGAGGATAAACTGTTATCATGTATCTTGAAGTATAGGATGGTGTCCATGTTACTCTATAACTGGTGGAACGCTCGTAATTGGAGTTAGAATAATTTCTGATAGCTCCACACTGGACTCTATAAATTATTAATATTCAATTTAAAAATTACAACCATTATGATGATAGCTTTTATCAGAACATTATAATGATTTCAGTAGTTAATATGGGATTTTCACACAATAGAATTAGTTACCATTACTCTATATTATTGATAAACACACTCTGTGTGTTGTAGCACACTCACTGTGTTAAGTGTTATGACAAGTGGAATATTTCACACTTCTTTTTAATCCCTCTTATAGCTAACTAATATTAACTTTGATCTCACGCAGGCAAAAACCAATGCTATTATCATTGTAATCTACCTTATAAATGTTTTGTACACTTGTGTGCTAGATTAGAGAGTTGACTAAGATTTTAGTCGTCTGATAAATGAGATCTGGGATTACACCAATCTCTTTTTGGAAAAAAAATGTTGATATGTGTTACTAGAATCAATGTAACTCAGCATTAATGTAAGTATGAGTTCATAGTGATTGTGGTGAGACTTCACACTAAATTGGTGTGCACTTCACACCCAAACGATGAGGTGTGCGCATCACATCATATTTTGGTGTGACTATTGTTACAAGGGATTCACGCTTAATTTGGTGTGAACTACACACCTTTTGGTTTACAGTGTATTTCTCAAGTTTTATTTATACATAATGAAAACGATAATTTGCTGTGAAAAACAAGACTGTGTAGTAAGTTGAATTATTTAATATTTATTCTGAGTTATGAAGAAGAAAGGTGAAATTTATTTGATATTTTTCTGACACATCATTTTACTTACCATCGACTGGGTAATAAGTGAGGATGTCATCATTGCATTCTATAGTGGCAGAAAGTGTAGCTTCAATAGTCAGGCTGGTCAGAGTGAAGGATGAATTACCATGAATTAGTTGAGCTCTTACAACAGTAGTATCTAGTCTAGTAGATTTCATCCTTTCTTCTGGAGCATGCACTACATGGAAACTTAGAACTGGAGAGCTGTGCCCACTACTGATACTAGTGACTATCCATAATACGAATGGTGATTGTTGGGAGCATACAAACTCAGCTACATCAGAGTAACACAGTCCTAGTCCTGTTCACTTGGTACAGATCAGCAAAACAATTACTACAAAGAAATATCACAGCAAGCCAAAGCCAGTAAATCTCTAGTAAAACAATCCTGCTCAATAGAATCCTTTAAGTTACATTTGAAAATCATGCTTTTATTACGCAAGCTTCCTATTTGAGATAATTTATTGAGGAAGTGGAAAAAGGTATCCTTACACAACTATATACGAAGTTGAGCACCACCATGTAATAGATTATATAGCTATATACTTGAAAAAAAATTTTTAACACTTGTAGTGTTACACGCACATGTACAATATCTTAGGTATGTAGAACCAGAATATGAAGACCAAACCATGTAGGTTTTGTAGGGAATTATAATCCTTTTACTCCTTCTCGACTCGAGTTCTGTCAATCAAGTTAGCTAACAGCAGTCTAACTATTAAGTTGTTATAATATTGGTTTCTAAGACAGAACTAAACGAGAATAATGATACAGTTCTTAAATATGAACTTGTGAAAAAAGACGTAGTTATTCAAATGTCCAATCAAAAAATACATAAGGTGCTCGACTAACATCGTACCCTGCAGCTGAAAATACAATATAATGATAATGATATAAAACATAGCTAGCTAAAATGATTATGTTCATGTCGAGTGGTTCTCCACGGGTTTATTGAGTAAGTTCATAAAACATAAAATATATATAATGGAAGAATTATTGCTAATATGATTTTTCAAAAGTATATTAATAATTAAAAACAAAGTAAATATAACTATTAAGAAATTCTTTTTATAACACTCATAGCTAGTTTTATCAAATTTCTATCAAAACTGAAGGTAATACTTTAAGTTTTGATGAGAGTAAAATATGTGTAGGTTCAATGAAAGCAATACAGAAAAAACAAAATAATTATTTATGTTTAGAAGGCATAAGTAAGCTAAAGGGAAACTATAATTATAGAGAGGGAAACTTTTTCTTGGAATGATGTCCACCTTTCTACACGGTGCTATTTATCCACAACTATAACTAACTTTAAATGAGCTAAATGCAGTTGTATATTTTTGTTAATTTTGATATTTACTTGTTTGATTTTCCTACCTTTTTTAGTGGTGATATAGTTAAAAATCAGCTTGAATTGCATGTGGTGCTCTACCTAGTAATTTATTATGAAAGTGATGTGTGTTCCACTTCCTGATTCAATGCTTTCAAAAGGGAAAGCTAATTATAATTGCATTTATTGAGTGATTTAAACTTAAAAAAAACAATTTTTTGCTGATCATGTTAATAGACATGTACTGGATTTGACTTTATGTGATCGATCTTTGCAGCATATCCCTTGCAGCATATCCCTTGTAGCACATCCTTTGCTGATTTGTACCAAGTGAACAGCACTAGGACTCTGTGTTACTCTGATGTAGCTGAGTTTGCATGCTCCCAACAAGTACCATTCGTATCATGGACAGTCACTAGTATCACTAGTTGCCACAGATCTCCAGTTTTAAGTTTCCATGCAGTGTTTTCTCCAGAAGAGAGGATGAAATCTGCTAGACTAGATACTACTGTTATAAGAGCTCAACTAATGCATGGTAATTCATCCTTCTCTCTGACCAGCCTGACTATTGAAGCTACACTTTCTGCCACTATAGAATGCAATGATGACATCCTCACTTATTACCCACTCGATAATAAGTAAAGTCATGAGTCAGAAAAATACCAAATAAAATGTCATCTTCCTTCTTCAGAACTCCAAATAAATATTAAATAATAATTCAACTTACTACATGGTCTTGTTTTTCACAGCAAATTATCATTTTCATTATGTATAAATAAAATCTGAGAAATAGTGAGATCAAAGTTAATATTAGTTAGCTATGAGAGGGCTTAAAAAGAAGTGTGAAATATTCCACTTGTCACAACACCTAACACTGTGATGGTGTTACAATACAGAGAGTGTACCTATTTATAATATGGAGTAATGGTAACTATTTCTATGGTACAACACTGTGAAAATCCCATATTAACTCCTGAAATGGTGATAACGTTCTGATAAAAGCTATTGTCTTAGCCGTTATAATTGTTAAAGTGAATATTAATTTATAGAGTCCAGTGTGGAGCTATCAGAAATTGTTCTAACTCAAACTACAAGCGGGTCCTCCAGTTATAGAGTAACATGGCCGCCATCCTACTACAATACTTCAAGATACATGATAATAGTTTATCCTCCTGAATCCTATGCACAGGAAGATCTCATCATCCACAACACTGATAACAGTACAGTACACAACATCACTAAAACACTCAATAACTGCCCATACAAAATAATTTATACATTTCAGTTATTGGATATGATTATCAAGTTATTTTACACTTGATTTCTCGCTGAGATATGATTCCCTATATGTTACCACACTGTTCAATAAAAATTAATATAATTCTTTTAATTTCATATTGCTTTTTATGAGTTAAACAATAACTTTTGAAATTACATTACTGATATGAGTACGTCGGTCAACATTTATTTTTAATGCAGTATAATATTGACATTTTCTAATTGGTAGCTAAACTATTTACATAATTAAAGACATGAATAATACAGTATGTTATACAATAGAGTTTAATTTAAAATGTGCATAGGATAACAACGCAATGATTTAATCAGAGGTCTTGCAGTAAAATTGTCATAGGTGAGGCATATAAAGTTTAAGCCTATACTTTCATTAATATTTGATGACAAAATTGGAAAATGAAAGCACAAAGTTTCATAGTGAGTGTGGTTTTATGCATCACCATGCGCTAGACCTATGTTAAAAGAAGCAATGTCCCTCTTTTTACTGTTGAATACTTTGTTCATTTTTTCATTGGCACTATTAATAAGCTATATATAAATTTATAGGTTGCTACCTAACTAGCCCCATGAAATGATACAAATGTACATGATTAAAACATCTGGAGAAATTTGTGTTTCTTTATACAACAATAAAGCAATACAATGCATCAACAGTACCTGGAATGGACTAACAACAGATGGTAAAAAAATTATCATCAATATTAATGTATTAATATGTATTATACCAACTCAGATGCACCATTGACATCACCAAAACGACCTGTCTCCGATTCACCATCAAACACTAACAAGTCAACAAGTTCCTTGACAACATCAACCATTAATCAAATGCAAGAAAAGAATATACATAAGCTTATATCAAACAAAATACTTGGAGTCATTATGGGTTCAATTAGTGTGGCTATAGTGCTAACGTCCGGGATTATCAAGAAATACAAAATATGTAAGTTCTATACTGAAATATTGTAATATACACTAGTGGTGTGCTTGAGCACAAATGGCGAGCGAGCCTTAAACTACACTATTGTTAAATGATTGATTTTAACAAGTAACACTCAAGCTACTAAAATAAAGTCGAGTTTTTAAATTACGTATGCGGTAAAGGGGTTTCAATGCCATAGTAACCGCTCCCCGCAACTGTTTGAATTGAAAAAGAAGCAACAAAATCAAGTCACGTTATTTAAAGTTTTCTTTGTGACATTCTTAATAGTAATTGTAACGCACAATACTTTCACACAACTGAACATACCTACGCAAGACTTACCTTCGTGGTTCGTCTAGTGGACAATGAATTTACAAGTTAATGCTGTTGAGTAGGGCTTATAACTGTGACAAATAGCGACTAACTCGAATAGAAATGGAGCTCCCATAAGTTTTTGCGTTTTAACTGCACCCGCAAAAGAATTCAAAGCAGTAAACAATTCAATTTCTAAGGTGATACGGGTAATGGTTGCTAAACCGGAGGATTCTGTTTAGTGAAGTTTGGGACGGGGTCGAACGCGGAGCGAACACAAAAATACGGAGGGTCAAAGTACAAAATGACATACATACGTCCAAACATATATACTAGTGATGTGCTTGAGCACAAATGGCGAGCGAGCCTAAAGACTATAATATTTTTATATGAATGATTTTGACTTCTAACACTGAAGCTACTGAAAATAAGATCCAGATTTTTAATTTAGCATACAGGGTAAAGGGATTTCAGTGCCATAAACAACTCTCTGCAACTGCTTGAATTGAAGGAAAAAACAACAACAAAACAATACACGTTATTTAAAAGTTTTCTTTGTGATATTCTTTAGCTAAGTAGTGGTTGTAACACACAATGCTTTGACACAACTGGACAAGCACATTTCTAGTCTAGTGGACAATGTATTTTCAAGTAAATACTGTTGCGCACGGCTTATAACCATGACAAAAAGCGCATTGACTTACCACCGCCACTAACTCGAATAGAAATGGAAGTCCCTTAAGTTTTCAAGTTTTAACTGCACCCGCAAAAGAATTCAAAATGGGTAAACAATTCAATTTCTAGGGTGATACGGGTACTGATCTATAAACCAGAGGATTCTATTTAGTGCAATTTGGGACGGGGTCGACCACGTAACTAACACAAAAACGCGAGGGTCAAAGTACAAAATGACATACGTACGTCCATATATATAAATAAATAAATAAATAAACTAGTGGTGTGCTTGAGCACAAATGGCGAGCGAGCCTGATAGTTAGGTAACATAAAACTAAGTATTGTTACTATGTTTTAGCTTAGTTCATGCAAACACTATAATAGCAGTTATGACATTTGATTTCAGCAAACAAGTACAAAATCACTCTCTTACCTGATTAATGGTAACTTTTGTAGTATCAAACATCTGCCATTCTGATAATCTCAATCACAAGTAACTCTTGAACAAGCTTTCAGCTACGATAAAAAATAAACCAGTGTTATTATTTGTAATTTTAGCCAACAAATATGGAATTACTACTTACCTCATTCTTGAGTATTGATAACTTCTGTAGTATCAAATTGAAGTTACTTTGACCATCTGAATTACCTTGAATTCTTGACAACAAGCTCTCACCTACAAAAACAAAAGACAATCAATTTTAGCACACAAATACAAATTACTTTCTTACCTCATTTTCTTGAGCAGTGGTAACTTTTGTAGTACCAAATTTTAGTCCTTCTGACTATTTGAATTTACCAGTCACTGTTGACAACAAGCTCTTAGCTATAAAAAAGAAAGGCCAGAGTTATTTTGCATATTAAGCTAACAAATATGGAATTGCGTACTTACCTCGGCATCCCCCGAGTAGTAGTAGCTTCCTTAGCATTAATACTTTATGTGCTTACATACGCTTTTCAGAAGTAGTGATAGCTCTCT